>Ga0334890_1000154_pt1 | contig 129911 bp, 99 predicted proteins | sample GraSluR1_MG_3_FD_207220 | JGI IMG/M metagenome (GOLD analysis project Ga0334890, IMG submission 207220) | Sludge microbial communities from methane-producing bioreactor in Wageningen University, Netherlands - Granular Sludge_31_08-R1 | ecosystem: Engineered > Bioreactor > Anaerobic >... | reverse complement strand
CCCCCCGCCCCGGCCAACACTACGATTCCAACCATGCTTCACGCTGACCTCATCGCCATTGTGGACCGTGTCTACACCATGGACCCCCGCCGGCCGGTGGCCAAGGCGATGGCCGTCGTGGGTGACCGGATCGTGGCCGTCGATACGCCCGGGCGAATCCGGCGATGGCGCGGGCCGAAGACCCGCGTCATCGAGGTGCCGAAGCAGGTGATTGTCCCGGGCCTGACAGACTGCCACGCCCACCTTTTCTCCTGGGCCCTCATGCTGGACGAGGTCGCCCTGGCCGGCGTCACGTCGATGGCTGCCGCCCTGCGGAAGGTCCAGGCCGGTGCCGCCCGGACGCCCACCGGCCGGTGGCTCGTTGGCAACGGGTTCGACAAAAACGCCTGCGGCGGGCGGTTCCCCACCGCCACGGAGCTGGACGCCGTCACCGGCACGGTTCCCGCCTGCATCTACAGCCGCGACTGGCACTGCGCCTGGGTCAACACCGCCGGCCTGAAACGGGCGGGCATCACCCGCCGCACGGCCGACCCGCCGGGCGGGCAGATTCTGCGGGACGCCAAGCGCCGGCCCACCGGCATCCTCATGGACACCGCCATGGACCTGCTGGAGCCGGTCCGGGACCGCGGCAGCGACCCGGCCGACCCCCGCGTCCGGCGTTTGTGGAAGCGGGCGTGCCGCGAGTTCCATCGCTTCGGCCTGACCGGCGTCCACTCGGTGGACGGGATCGAGGCGTTCGCGTGGTTCCAGCGATTCGCGGCGGAGGGCGTGCTGGGCCTTCGCGTTCGTTACGCGCTGCCACACAATCGTCTCAGCGGTGCAGAGGCGTTGCAGATTCGAAGCGGATGGGGCGACGACCGGCTTCGCATCGCCGCGCTGAAGCTGTTCGCCGACGGCGCGCTGGGTAGCCAGACCGCGTGGATGTACCGCGCGTACCCCGGCCGGCCCGGCTACTACGGCATTCCCATCTGCGTGGGCAACGAGTTGCGCGACACGGCCTGCCGAGCGACGGCCATCGGTCTGCCATGTTGGATCCACGCCATCGGCGATCGCGCCGTGCATGAAGTCGCAAGCGTTCTGGCCGACGTCGGCGTGCCCGCATCAGGCATGCACCTGCCTCATCGCATCGAACATGCGCAGTGCGTTCGGGCAAAAACACTACGCGTGATGCGCAAAGCAAAAATCATCGCGTCGGTTCAACCTTCCCACTTATGCGAGGACATGACGATTGCCGATACACATTGGCGAACGGCGGCAACGTTCACGTATCCGTTCCGCTCGCTTCAATCGGCCGGGATTCTGATGGCAATGGGGTCTGACCTGCCCGTCGAAACGATGAACCCGTTTCTCGGCATGTACGCGGCAGTCACTCGGAAGAACCGGCAGGGTGAACCAAGCCAAGGCTGGTACCCCCGCGAACGAATCGACCGATGGAGCGCGTTGGCCGGCTATACCGTGAACGCGGCGCGGAGCGTTGGTGAGGGAAGCCGGCTGGGCCGATTGACGCCCGGCCACCTGGCGGACTTCGCCGTGCTGACGGACGATCCGATCCGCTGCGACGCCGCAGAGTTGCCGGCCGTTCGGGCGACACACACCGTGGTGGGCGGGCAACTGGCCTGGGCCGAGTGAGCCCCTTCAGAGTCTACGCCGCTCCGGCACGAGCTGTAACCCGATGCCCGAAAGAGGGTTAGGCTCTTCGGGAAGCTGAGCCGTCCGGCGAGCCCCGCACGGCGTGAATCTGGAAAAGGATGCGAACCGAGAAAAACCGGTTTTTAACCATTTACTTTCAAGAACCTTATGGTATAAATGGTTACGCGGTTCGTCTCTGGAATGCAAACTGCTAGCATCCTGAGGTGTGGGAATCGAAGGGTGTCGCGGATTGTCCTGCGTGTGTTCGTGTCGGCGCGTTTCGGCGCGCGTCACAGCCGGTTCTGAAGCAGCGACGCGGCGCAACGCCCGGACCCGCGAGTGCCGTGCCGCAGAGTCGAGTGAAAAACGCGACTCACCACGCACGAAGGTCCGTGAATCGCGTGAGCCACGCGGGCCGGGTGAAGCGATCCGGGAATTCGAATCGCTTTTTGATGTGAAATTGGAAACGCACGTTTCGCGCAGGTATAATTTGGTGAGTAGCCGATTGAGAGCCCTGAGTTTCTGACGAAACCGGCGGCCGAAAGGCTCCTCCCAAGACGAAAATTTAAGGTCTTCCACTCGCTGCGGCACCCTTTGACCGCGCCAATACTAAATAGGGTGCCGCACGCCCTTTTTACGCACCCCGCCATCTCCCAACGCTCCACGCAGAACCGAACCCGATCAGTGCCGGCCAGTGCCAACCCGCCGGGCAGCCGGACCAGAATCGCAGAGAGGCTTTGGCCTGTAGCCCGCAGGCTGGAGGCGCACGGGAGTGGAGAGACGGCGAGGAGGCCGGAGCGCAGAAGGCAAACCCAGGGTTTGGCTGACGACGTGCCGCGCAACGGCACGCCACTGACCCGTCGATCGCCGGACCGCCGGATTTGGAGGAATTTCCCCAGGATGTGGCGGCGGTTTGGTGCTATATTAGAGACGGCCGAAGCAGGCCAGCACGGACCCAAGTACCGGGCAACAGGTGATCGCGCCCGGGGCGTCAGGGTATTCGCTTACGCGAGGACAATCCGGTTCGCCGGAGCGCCGACCTAATTGTGCGCCCTGCTTCGGCCCCTTTGTTTGCGCTGAGGGAACCCTGGAGGGCCTCAAGCCCCCGTGAACGGCTGGAAAGCCGGCTTGCGGGGACGGTCCCACACGGAATATGGTTCCAATGCCTCCTGGGACCGGCTGGTCTCCGCAGGCGACTCGCCGGGATGGCGAGAAAGCCGGTCCCACACCCGGGTTGCGTTCCCCCACAGGCGTTACGGCTTCTGCGTTTCGTAGGCCCAGGCCAGCCATTCCAGGGCGAGGGCCAGGTCGGTCGCCTCCACGGTCGGGCCGCCCCAGAAACGGAAGCCGGGAGGAGCATCGCGGTACGGGGCGCAGTCGTAGGCCACACCCTCTGCTTCCAGGACGCCGGTCACCTTCTTGCAGAACGCGCCCTGGTCCTCCTTGCTCAGCTTCGTAAACCAGCCGGCCGTCAACTTCAGGCAAATGGAGGTGTTACTGCGGGTGGCCGGGTCTTCCGGCAGGAAGTCAATCCAGTCGTACTTTGCGACGAAGTCCTCGACGGCCTTGAGATTGGCCCGGCTGCGGGCGATCAGGGCGTCCAGGCCGGTCTTGCCGTTGATGGACAGGCTCTTGGACCAGTTCAGGGCGTCGATGTAATCCTCCACGCAGATCATGGACGGCGTATTGATGGTCGAGCCCTCAAACACCTCTTCGAGCAGCTTGCCGGCCTTGGTGAGCCGGAAGATCTTGGGCAGTGGCCAGGCCGGCTTGTAGCTTTCCAGCCGGGCGACGGCCCTCGGCGACAGCACGATCATTCCATGGGCCGCCTCGCCGCCGAGACACTTCTGCCACGACCAAGTCACGACGTCCAGGCGGTCCCACGGCATGGGCATCGCGAAAACCGCACTGGTCGCGTCACAGAGGGTCAGGCCGCCGCGGTTGGCTGGCGGGGGCGACGAATCCGGGATTTTCACGCCGCTGGTGGTGCCGTTCCAGACAAAGACCACGTCGGTGTTCCAGTCCACCTCCGCCAGGTTGGGCAGCTTGCCGTAGTCGGCCCGGAATACCTTCGTTTCGATCTTGAGCTGCTTGGTGATGTCCGTCACCCAGCCCTCGCTGAAGCTCTCCCAGGCCAGGGCCGTCACCGGCCGCTCGCCCAGCAGGCTCCACATGGCGCATTCGAACGCCCCGGTGTCGCTGCCGGCCAGAATGCCGATCCGGTAGTCCGCGGGGATGCGGGCCACCTCGCGGCTGAGGTCGATGGCCCGTTTCAGCCGGCCTTTACCGAGTTTGGCGCGGTGCGACCGGCCGACCGGCGTATCGGAAAGCACCTGCACGTTCCAGCCGGGCCGCTTGCAGGTCGGGCCGGAGCTGAAGTTCGGGACGCGGGGCTTGGACGTAGGCTTTGCCATGATTGGGCTCCTTCAGGGACATCGACCGGGGGGCCGCGCTGGCCGGAGGTCGGTTCGTGCCTCGGGTCACAAGCCTGGAAAGCTAGCGATTCTGCTAAGGAACGCAAGGTGGTCGCGTGGGTAGGCCTGCCGCGCGGTCGGCCCCAATGGGTATTCAGGGGTTGGTCACCGGGCCGTAGGTCTCGGGCCGCCGGTCGCGGATCAGTGGAAGCGCGTGGCGGAAATCGCGCACCTCGTCCAGGTTCACTTCCGTCACCAGGACGTCCTCCTCCGCCCGCCTGGCTTCGGCGAGGATCCTGCCGCGAGGGTCGCAAACGTAGCTGGTTCCGAAGAACTCGCCGATCCGCCAGGGGTCTTCCCAGCCGGGCCGGTTCACTCCCGCCACAAAGCACTGGTTCATGACGGCCTGGGCGGGCAGTTCCAGCTTCCAGAAGGCTTCGCCCGGTCCGGCGATGCCCGCGGACGGGTTGAAGACAATCTCGGCCCCGCGAAGCGCCAGCGAGCGGAAGCCCTCAGGAAAATGGCGGTCGTAGCAGAGGTACACGCCGATCCTGCCAAAACAGGTTTCAAAAACGGGATATCCGAGGTTGCCCGGCCGGAAGTAGAACTTCTCCCAGAATCCCGGGGCCATGTGCGGAATGTGCATTTTGCGGTAGGCGCCCAGGCAGGCGCCGTCGACGTCGATGACAGCGGCGGAATTGTAGTACGAGCCCGCGCCGTCGGTCTCGGTGATCGGGCTGACGATGACCGCGCGGTGCTGCCGGGCCTGTTCACACAAGATCTGCGTGGTGATGCCGTCCGGAATGCGCTCGGCCAGTTCCAACCAGCGGGAATCCTGCTCCGCGCAGAAGTAGGGTCCGTTGAAAAGCTCCTGGAGGCAGATGATCTGGGCCCCCATGTGCGCGGCGCGGGCAATCAGGTCCACGTGCTTGGCGATCATGCTCTTCTTCAGATCGGCGGGGGCCTCGGCGGCCGACCGGTCCAGCGACGCCTGTATCAACCCGATGCGGATGTTCCTGGACATGGTGCTGCGCCTCCGCCGCCCACAATCGACAGACAACTCCCCTGCGGCCGGGATGTTCGGCAGTGTATCCCGGCCCTGATGAATGACAAGCCGCGAGCGAACCGGCCGGCGGCTCGGCGTGTGTTTGCGGGGCGGCGTTATCGCGCGGCGGCGAAACGCGCCGCCACGTCGTCCCAGTTGACCAGTCCCCACCACGCCGTCAGGTAGTCGCCGCGCCGGTTCTGGTAGTCCAGATAGTACGCGTGCTCCCAGACGTCGGTGATGAGCAGCGGGATCGCCCCAACCATGTATGAGTTCTGATGGTTGAGGATGGCCAGCGTGTAGAGCCGCTTGAGCATGGGCGACCAGACGAGCGCGCCCCACCCGTTGCCCTCGGCCGTGGCCGAAGCGGCCAGAAGCTGTGTCTTGAGGCCATCGACGGAGCCGAAGTCCGCCTTGATCTGATCTGCGAGGGCGCCGCCGGGCGCCTTGGCCCCGCCGGGCTTCATGTTCTCCCAGTAGATGGTGTGGTTGATGTGCCCGCTGCCGTGGAAGGCGAGGGCCCGCGCGATGTTGGCGATGGCGGCTTCATCCTTCTTCGCCCGAGCGTCGATGAGGGCCCGTTCCGCGGTGTTGAGGCCCCTGACGTAGGCGGCATGATGCTTGTCGTGGTGGAGCTTGAGGATGTCCTCGCTGATGGCCGGTGCGAGCGCGTCGTACGCGTACGGCAGCGGCGGCAGCGTGTGGGTGCCGGGCTCAGCGGATGGGGCCTTCGGCGCGGGTTCGTCCGCGGTGGCAGCCGTCGTCCAGACGCCGGACGCGGCCAAGCCGCCCATGGCGGCGGTGGACCCGAGAAAACTGCGTCGCGTAATCATAACTGGTTCTCCTTAGTACCCGATGCCCAGAGTGCCCGCGGCCTCCCCAGGTCAGATGCGGCTGATCTCTTCGGGATGCCGCCGCAGGAAGTTCTCGATGTTGTCTGCGTACCGCTGCATGATCTTCTGGAGAACCTCGGGCGTTTCCGGCTCATCCGGCCGGTCCGTCAGCGGGCCCAGAATTTCAGCGCGGTACCGGAAATCGCGTTCGGTGGTCAGGAACACCTGAAGGATCGGCGCTCCGCACCGCAGGGCAATTTGAACCGTGCCCACCAGAAATTTGCGCGACTGCCCGAAGAAAGTCACGTCCACGTACTTCAGACGCGCGTCGCGCTCCCGGTGAACGTCCAGGGAGCTGCCCAGAACGTAGTTGTTCTGAAAACAGCGGTAGATGTCCCGGGGAAACGCGTCGGAATAGATGATGCGAACCTTCTGCAGTTCCGGGTAGCATCGCTCGTACATGGATTGAATGTAGCGGCGAATGGAGCCTTCCCGGCTGTCGCGCACGCCGGCCACCTTGTATCCAAGCAGCGCCAGCATCAGCCCGGTGATCTGCTGCGTGCCGTGGTGCGACAGCGACAGGTACACGCCCTTGCCCCGAGCCAGTGACTCATCCAGCAGTTCCCGGTTTCTCAGCTCCCAGCGGTGGATAGTCTTCTCCGGCGGCAGCAGATCAAAGATCAGGTAGATGATCTTGTCGCATCGCACCCGCATGAATTGTCTTCGCGCGGCGGCACGAATCTCGGAATCGGACAGGGCGTCGCCCATCAGCCCCCGCACCGTCTCGGCGAAACGACGACGACGACGGTAATTGATCATCCACTCCAGAGCGCCAAAAAACTGGCCAAACCGGTACAGGCCGGGCAGGGTCAGGCACCGCGCCATCACGTACAACACGAGCCGCAACGATGCAAAACAGAAACGCTCCCAGCCTGAAACAGGGGCCGTCTCCGACGCGGGTGTGGATGGGGTTGTGCAAACGGTTTCGCTGGTCATGGCTCCGATCTGTGAGGGAAACCCGGTGGACAAATGCGCGGGGGGCCCGAAGCATTCAGTCAGCACCGAACATCCGCGTTACAATGGGCGTCACCGTCGCGCCAGCCGGCTTCGCTCGTCACGGGACACAGTGTAACGGATACGCAGGCACAGCAAAAGGAGCCAGAGCAACACCACGCCGGCGGACACCACAGACCCGCCCAGCGCACGCACGGAGCCGGTCAGCAGCCCGTGGAACAGCAGCACCACCGCCGCCAGCAGCATCAGGGCCGGACCCACACACCAGACCATCGCAATAGGCGGCGCCGGCAGCGCCCGGCGGCCGCGCGCGTCCGACGCACAGACCAGGCAGTAGTGATTCCCGTCGATCCCCCGGTACAGCCGGTCCAGTTCGCCGCACCCGTGACACCGGCCCCGCGGGTGGTCTCGCCCGTGCCGAGCAAACGCATCACAGAGCGTGCGGTACGCGTGCGCCACGCGGGCGTACTGGAACCGGGCAAACGCATCGTCGGCGTTGCGGTCCGGATGATGCAGGAAGAGCAATCGTCGCGCCCGCGCCCGAACCGTCTCATAGCCGGCCTCCGGCTTGAGTCCGAGCGCCTGGAAATGCTCGTCAAAGTCGGCGGGGATCATGGCGCCTCACCGTGCCGGCTCCATCCGGACATCCGTCACGTACGACCACCACAGAAACACGTCCGCGCTCCCATCCGGCGGGTCCAGCCAGGTGAACTCCACGCGGAAGTCCGTGTCGTGCGTCGGACGTTCCAGCGGCGTGCCGGCGGGGCTCCACCCGAGGATAGCTCCCGGGTTGGGCTGATGCCAGTCGCAGTGGCCGGGCACCCCTTCCCACTCGCCGAGGACGGAGTAATCGTCCTTGACAACCAGTCGGCAACGCCCGCACGGGACGGCGGGCTCGCCGGCCGCAAGCCGGTATTCCAGCGAGAAGGCGCCCGGTTCGTCGGCGTCCGGGTGAACGTCCGAGGGAATCTCAAGCAGGAGGATCCGTACCCGATCCGGCTCCGGGGGCAGCGGCCCCACGGGAACCTTGGTGACGGTCGTCACCCGTCGTGCCGCGGGCGGCCGGACCTTCACGTAGACCACGGTGGCCGCCGTCGCCAATGCCACAAGCCCCCAGACGATCGTCCGGACCGATGCCGCGCCCCTGCGGACAGTCGTGTCTGCCCTCATCTGCGCCCCCTTTGTTTTTCCTGAACCGTTCGCTGCCAGAAAAATGCGGTCGAATCGTACCCGGACGGCGGGGATTGGCAATGGCCGGGCGGGCAAAACGTGTCCGCCGGCGAAAGGAGCTTGTCAACGGGCGCCGGGGATGACAGAATCGTGGCCTGCGGCATTGCGGTCGCGCCGCCGTCTTATCGAAAGGAGTCGAAGATGTTGCCTCTGCGAATCGCCCTTGTTCTAGCCGTCTCGTTGGTTCTCACCGGATGCAAGAAGCCCGATCAACCGCCCATCCAACCCAATTACGGCCGTCCCCTGCCGCCGGGCGAGTTGGCCCTGCGGAAGCTGACAGACCCGGCCGACTACCCGGACTTCTCCGAGGGGTTCCGCAGTCGGGCCCGGCTGGAGCAGGCCATTCGGCACAGCCTGGATTACCTGGCGGCCCCGTCCAGCCAGAGGTACTACCCGTACGGGGACGTGTCCCACATGCGGGCGGTACGGTCGCTGGAGCGGTTCCTCGAGGTGCTCAACGAAGCCCGGACCCCGGAAGACCTGGACCGTCTGATCTGCCGGGACTTCGAGGTCTACCAATCCGTCGGCTACGACGACATGGGGACGGTGTTCTTCACCGGGTACTTCACGCCCATCTTCCAGGGGCGAAAGCAGGCCGATTCACGATTCCGCTATCCCCTCTATGCGTATCCGCCGGACTTGGCCAAGGACCCCGAGGGGCGAATCCTCGGGCGTAAGCGGCCCGACGGCTCTTACGAACCCTATGCCACGCGGCGCCAGATCGAGGAACAGGGCCTGCTGAAAGGCCACGAGATCGCCTGGCTGTCCGACCCGTTTGAGGCGTACGTGGTCACCGTGCAGGGCTCCGCTCGGCTGCGGCTGGAGGACGGCACGCTCTGGGAACTGGGCTACGCCGGCAACAACGGCCACGAATACTCACCCGTGGGATACCGTCTGATCGACGACGGCTACATCCACGAGAACGACCTGTCGCTCCAGACGATGATCGACTTCTTCCGCAGCCATCCGGACCTGATCAACCACTACTGCTGGCAGAACGACCGGTACGTGTTCTTCAAGGAGACGCAGGGCGGACCGTTCGGCAGCATCGGCGTGCCGGTGACCCACTGGCGCACCATCGCTACGGACAAGGAGGTCTTCCCGCGGGCCGGCATGGCCTTCCTGGTGACGGAACTGCCGCTGGAGGGCGCCGCCGGGCAGATCAGCATTCAGCCGCACAGCGCGTTCGCGTGTGATCAGGACACGGGCGGCGCCATCCGCGCGGCCGGTCGATGCGATCTGTACATGGGCGTCGGCGCCAGGGCCGCCCAGTTCGCCGGCCGGACCCGATCGGAAGGAAAGCTGTACTACATCTTCATCAAGCCGGGCCTCATGTAGGCCCCTTGTGGTCTCGACCGATCAAGGGCCGCTCGGACGGGGTACCGCCGTCCGGGCGGCCCCCGTTCTTGTCACGAACGTGCCTCGTGCTGAGCCTCTGTGGCGCGCAGGTTGCCCCGAAACGCGGCCCGGGGTTACAATGAGTCGGTACGTTCCAGCCACCCGGCGTCTCCACGGCCGGAAACAGGACGAATCCCCATGCGATCATTGCCCGACAGCGTTATGCGAACCCGCCCGGAAAGAACATGCTGGAAGACCCGATTCGACAGAGTTCTCGCCTGTGCCACGTTCCTTGCGGGACTGGGGCTGCCGTACGGCGCCCTGACTTCCGGCGCCACGTACCCCGTGGGGCCGGGGCAGCCGTATCCCAGCATCGGGTCCGTTCCGCTGACAAACCTGCAGCCGGGCGACACGGTCCTGATCCACTACCGGCCAATCCCCTACCGAGAGAAATGGGTCATCGCCGCCGAGGGCACGGCGGACCAGCCGATCACGTTTCGCGGCGTTCCCGGGCCCAATGGAGAACGGCCCGTCATCGATGGTGAAGACGCCGTCACGCCGCTCCAGTTGAATTACTGGTCGGAAACCCGCGGCGTGATCAAGGTCGGCGGAGCGAGCGTGCCGCCGAACGTCTTCGCAACCCACATCGTCATCGAGTACCTCGACATCCGCGGCGCCCGGCCGCCCGCGCAGTTCACCGACGACACTGGGCAGGTGCAGTCGTACGCCCTGAACGCGGCGGCCATCTTCCTGGAACGTGGCGAGCACATCACCATCCGCAACTGTATCCTGCGCGACTGCGGCAACGGACTGTTCGTCGCGTCCGGCGATACTCAGCCCAGCCGGCACATCCTGATCGAGGGAAACCACATTCACGGCAACGGGAATGTGGGCCGAATCTACGAGCACAACACGTACACGGCCGCCATCGACATCACGTACCGCTTCAACCGGTTCGGCCCGCTGGTGGCCGGCGCCGGCGGCAACAACCTCAAGGACCGTTCCGCCGGGCTCGTGGTGTGCCAGAACTGGATCGAGGGCGGCAACCGCCAACTCGACCTTGTGGACGCCGAGGACAGCTCGCTGATCCGCCAGCATCCGGACTACCCCCGCACCTTTGTGTACGGCAACATCCTCATCGAACCGGCGGGGGCCGGCAATCGGCAGATCGTGCATTACGGCGGGGATAGCGGCGTGGAGACCGCGTATCGTAAGGGAATGCTGTACTTCTACCACAACACCGTCGTGTCCACGCGCACGGACCGCACCACGCTGCTCCGACTGTCCACCATGGACGAGCAGTGCGACGCCCGGAACAACATCATCTTCGCGACCCACGCGGGCGACCAGATCGAGATGATCGATGAGACCGGCGTGCTCTTCATGTCACACAACTGGATTCGCTCCGGGTGGCAGACGTGCTTCGGCGGCTGCGAGGGCGTGGTCACGGACGACGGCACCCAGATGACCGGAAGCGATCCCGGCTTCACCGATTTCGCGGGGCAGGATTTTCGCCCGACCGCAGACTCCCCTTGCCGGGACAGCGCCGGCCCGCTCCACGCGGACGTCCTCCCGAATCAACCCGTGCAGCACCAGTATGTGAAGCACTCCGCCGGAGAACCGCGGCCCGTGCTCTGGTCGGGGCCGGACGTCGGCGCGTTTGAGAGCCCCTTCCGAATCCTCTTCGACCACAACCGAGACGGCCGCGTGGACCTGGACGACTGGCGCTGGCTCAGTGGGTGCCTGGCCGGTCCGAACCAGGCGCCGACGCCGCCGCCGCCGGCCACGCCCGGGGGCTGCCTCGAGACAAATGACGTGGACCTGGATGGCGACGTGGACCTGCCTGACGTGGCGGCGTTCGTGAAGGCGTATCAGGGCAGCCCGTGACGCCCACCCGGGGCCGTTCCGCCGCGCGGTCCCGTCCCCTCACAGTGCAGCGAACGCTGCTGAGACCGGCAATTTCCGCCGGCCGGCAAGGTCCGATTTTTCATCTACATCGTCCGTAGTGAATGTCCGATACATGGGCGTACGACGGGAGATCGGCAGGACTTGCACAGGCCGGCGGACGGCTGCGTCCAGAACCGAACTCGTGCCAGGAACAGGAGTTAGCGCGAAATGTTGGATGACAATGCGGGCAACATCTACCCCACCACCATCGGGACCGATGCGGTGTTCAAGGGCGAGCTGAAGTTCGACAAAAGCGTTCGCCTGCTGGGCAATTTCGAGGGCGCCATGGAAACCACCGGCAACGTCCTGGTGGCCGAAGGGGCGAACCTGCAGGGTGAAATCAAGGCGTCGGACGTCAACGTGGACGGCCAGATCCGCGGAAACATCAACGCGACCGGGAAGGTCCGCTTGAGCTCGTCGGCAAACATGGAAGGCGACCTGGTCGTGTCGCGCCTGGAAGTGGCCGAGGGGGCCGTATTCATCGGACGCTGCATGGTCGGCGCCGGCAAGGCCAAGGCAAACGCCACCGCGTAGCCGCCGTCCCGGGCCGAGTGTCCGGCCTTCTCCCGGATCGTGCTCGCCGACCCACGGACCCAGGCAATCTTCCCGTGACGCCCGGGGCGACCGCTCGTCGCCCGCGTCCGGACGAAACGCCGGCCCCGCGATGCCGCCCGACGGGTGGGGTCGCGGGGCCGGTCTTTGTTTCATGCAAGCCCGGTCAGCGCTTCCGGGATGCCTCCGGGCGGACGCCGCATCTCATCTTGGCTCCCGGCTGGGGATGACCTCGAAGTCCACGCGGAAGGCATCCTCTCCGACGTCGTTCACCTCAAGCCGGAAGACAATCAGACTGTTGCAGGGGAAATCGGCCCCGATCCATAGGTCGAGGGGGGCGGCCATGCCCTCCGTGGGCAGGGCTTCGTTCTCGTCGCCCAGGGCGGCGCTGGAGAAAAACACGCCGGGCACCAGGGTTTCCTTCGACACGGCGGTCTCGGCCAGGTTCTCCTCGGCCAGCCTTCGCATCGTATCGCCGCCGATGGAGTACACCCGGGCGCACTGCACGCTGAGGACCGCGCTGGACTGTCCGCCCTCCAGCCGGCGGTCGTTCGGCCCGAACGAAAACAGCCGCGGCTGGGTGTCCTGGTCCCAGTCGTCATAGGCGCCAAACGTGAAGATCGCCCGGTACGGCGTGTTGTTGATGAACAGGACCTGTGAGTTGCCGCGCTGACCGGCCGTCGCCCCGCCAAACGACGCCGTCTGATGCAGCAACGCATCCAGGCTGCAGCCGGCAATCACGATCGCCAGGGCGGTCAGAATGACCCATGTCAAACGCCTGCGTGCCACTTGTGCATTCATCCGATTCACTCCCTGTCGCCGTCCCGTTCGCGGGCAGACGCTCCCGTCCCGCATCAAGGACTTCGCTCTCTTTCCGGCGAATTCTCGGCCGGAAGGCCGTCCGGTCAACCGCGTGCCTTCGCGGCCCCCTGACCCCATCGGCCCGCGATTGGCTGCCGCTTGAGCCCTGCTGACGCCCTTCCAGGGGGTCATCGCCCCTGCCCTCGGGCCGACCGCGGCGGGTCCTCGGCGGCTCGCCGCGCCAGATACGGCTCCACCTGCTCGAATTCGGCCGCCATGGCGCTGTTGGGGAAGTTCTGCGTGATCTCCCGCCCCTTGGCGATCGCATCGGCGAACCTCCGGCTGCGAACGAGGGCCGAGAACTCATCCCGCAGGGCCTGCTTGCGGTCCTCGATCAGCACGTCGAGGGCAGCCAGCATGGCCTGGCGGCGCTCCGGGGGAATCAAAGAACCGGCCTCCGCGAGAATCCGCCGGCAGGCCAGCAGGTCTCCCTCATCGAACGCCCGCTGCCACCGCGCCTCCGGACCGGTGGGCGGCCCGACCGGACCCGCCACGGTACGTTCGCGCGGCACCGCCGCATCCGCCGGCACCAGATCCTCCTCGTCGCGACCGGCCAGCCGCGGAAACGGGTGGTCCGGCACGGTGGCTGCGACCAGCAGCCCGGGGGCGCCACGTCCGATGGCGGCCAGGTCGACGGGGGCGGCCCGGCTCGCCGAAGCGTTCTCGTCCGGAACGCTGGACAGCGCGGCCTCCAGCGTGTCTTCCAGGGCGTCCATCCGTTGGCCGATCTCGTCGAGCCGCTCCGCCGTGTACACCGTGAGCGAGCCGATCCGCACCACCGCCAGCATGATCAGCGCCGCCCCGGAGCCGCCGATGGTGATGGCCGCCCCGATCAGCGCATCGCGCACCTGCCCGGCACACGCGGCCGGGTAGAGATAGATCAGCCCCGACGTGATGCAGGTCCCCAGGAACACGTAGACGATGATCTCGGCCCGGCGCAGCCAGAGCGGCTCCGGCCGCCGCGCGTCACCCGCCCGTGAGGCGTTCTCGCACTCCAGACGTTGTCCCATCATGCTCATCACGATCGGGAGCCACCGTCACCCGGTCGGCCCCGCATCGCCTTTCCCCTTCGGTACCGTGACATTCAGCCAGACGCAATCCTCCTCCGTGACCAGTTGCGCTGGGCCCAGGCCCGCCGGCAGGACCAGGGTATCCCCGCCCCGGAACGCCAGCGTGGCATCGTGCCCGTCACGTCCCCAGCGAATCCGCCCCCGCCCCTCCAGAACCATCCAGATCGCGATCTCGGCGTGGGGAATCGGCCGGTCCAGCCCTGCCGGCGCGCCCGCGCGGTCGACGACGAACGATTCACACGCAATCAGCCGAGTAGCGCTCGTCCAGACGCCGGCCACTTCAGTTCGCACCTCCTGCGGGAACGACTGTGGCCCCAACGTGATACACCCAAGTGCCTCTTCGATGTGCAGATCACGCGGGCGCCCGGTGGCCGGGTCCGCACGACCCCAGTCGTACACCCGGTAGGTCACGTCCGACGGAGTCTGGATTTCCGCCACCAGAACCCCGGCGCCCAGAGCGTGCAGTGTTCCGCTGGGCACGTAGTAACACTCCCCCGCCGCCACGGGAACGCGGTGCAGAAGCTCCACCACGCGGTCCCGTCGGATCGCGTCGCGCAGCCCGTCGCGGTCGACGCCCGGCCGCAGGCCCCGGAAGATGCAGGCGTCCCGGTCCGCCGCAACGATGTACCACGCCTCGTGCTTGACGCGTACGCCGCCTCCCAACGCCCGGGCCGTTGCGTCATCCGGATGCACCTGCACGCTGAGGTCCTTTCTCGCGTCCAGGTATTTGATCAGCAGCGGGAAGCGCCCCCCGAACAGCGGCGCCTCACCGAGCAGATCAGCCCCCCAGGCCCGCACGATCTCGCCCAGCGTCCGGCCCGCAACCGCGTCCGGCCCGCGTGCCACGGACTGGTCGCTCTCGAGGTCGGCCACTTCCCACGACTCGCCGATCGGCCCGGTGTCCGGCACCTCACGTCCCAGCACGTCCGAGAGCCGGCGGCCACCCCACAGCCTGGGCTTGTAGATCGGATCAAACAGAAGAGGACAAACCGACACGCTGCAAAACCGCCTTTCCGCTCTCGAAGGAGGAGACGGACAACGCTCCATTGTACGGCTTCGCGGGACGAGGGAAAAGCGGGACGGGGCTGGAGCCGGTCGGCCCGGGCGGGTATACTTGGTCGTTTCGCCCAAAATGAACGAGGCCAGCATGGACAATACCCGAAACGAAACCAGCCAACGATCCGAGCGGTCGATCGCTCGCTCTTCCGCGATTCAGAAACTGCTGAACGAATTCGCCCCGTGCGACGATCAGGATCTGCTGGAGGAGATGATCGTCAGCGTCTGTCGGCTCGCCCAGGACGGCTGCGGCCGCGGAGAGCTGAAGCTGCTCAACCGCGCCCTGAAGGAGCTGCGGTACGCCTTCAAGATCTTCGCCCCGTATTCCGAGGTGCCCAAGGTCAGCATCTTCGGGTCGGCCCGCACGAAGGAAGACCACCCGCAGTTCATCCAGGCCGTGCGGTTCGCCAAGCTGATGCAGACGGCCGGCTGGATGGTCATCACCGGGGCCGGCGGCGGGATCATGAAGGCCGGACACTACGGAGCGACCCGTGAAGCGAGTTTCGGTGTGTCCATCAGCCTGCCGTTCGAGCAGACGGCCAACGAGATCATCGCGAACGACGAGAAGCTGGTGAATTTCAAGTACTTCTTCACGCGGAAGCTCATGTTCGTGAAGGAGGCCCGCGCCATCGCGCTGTTCCCGGGCGGATTCGGCACGCAGGACGAAGGGTTTGAGGCGATGACCCTGATCCAGACGGGCAAGTCCAACCCGATGCCCATCCTTCTGGTGGATGAGCCGGGCGGCACGTACTGGCAGCACTGGCGCACCTACGTGAAGTCGGAGCTGCTTCACCACGGGATGATCAGCCCGGAAGACATGCACCTGTTCCACCTCACCGACGACGCCGAGGATGCGGTGCGGGAGGTCCTCCAGTTCTACCGCGTGTATCACTCGTCGCGCTTCGTGCGCAAGGACTTCGTCATTCGCCTCAACCGGATCGTCTCCCCGGAGCTGCTGGACCGGCTGAACACCGAGTACGCGGACCTGCTGCGTGAGGGCCGGTTCCGCGTGGAGCCGGCCGCCCTGCCGGAGGAGAATGGCGAATACGCGGATAAACCGCGTCTGGTTTTCGCGTTCAACCGCAACAGCGTCGGCCGCCTGCGCATGATGATCGACGTGCTCAATTCCGGCATGGAACGGGAGACCGTCACCCCGGCGGGAGCGCCCGTCCAGGCCGGCCGGCCGGTGCTTCTGACCGCCGATGATGATGAGTGACAGGTTGTTGACACTCCTCGTGGGAGTGACGGCGCCGCCTGACCCCCCGGCCCCCGCTCCGAGACCCCCGGTGGCCTCGGCGCCCCGGGTCCACGGATTCGGCTTCCCCCAACGGCCCCGCGCCGGACGGCCGCCAACTTTGTGCCGAGAATCACACATCGCGGCCCGATAAACTGGGGGAACTTTTGCAACCATATGTTCCAGAGTCAGTTACAAAAATCCGGCGAATGCCGAACCCGATCCAGTAAAGCGTTTGCAGCGCGCGGACCGATATGCCGCGCAGGAGACCACGACAGCCTTGCGGGCCGTGCGGGCTGATTCTGGAGAAAACCGACGATGCCCCGGCGTACAGCGAGCGAAAACCTCTTGCGAACAAGAGTTGCGATATGGGAAGGATCAACGAGAACCAAGGATACGGCGTGGCCCGGGACGGGCGGCATTTCACGCCCGCCATCCCCACCGGGGCCACGGTAAGCTGGAAGCGCCTGCCCTCTGCCGTTCACGTCGACGAGTGCGACAAGACCGCCACCCATCTGCTGGCCGTCTGGGACCGACTGGACGAAATGAGCGTCTCTGCGAGCGACCTGCGCGAGACCGCGCGGGGGACCTGCGTGGTGTTCCTCGCCGACGTGCCGGCCATCGAGCGTCTGCTGGAGTCGCCGGCGCCCCGGCCCGCGTGGCTGGGCCCGGACGCGGAGGACGCGCAGGGCCTCGCCGCGAGCCTCGCCGGCCTGCACGCACAATGGGTGTCACCATATGGCACCCCTACGGAGCCGTCCGTCTCATGCGATCTGGAATGGCTCACCGCGGCGGTGCTTTCGTATCACCAGGTCACGGGCGAATGGCCCGTCCTGCAAATCGACGTGCCGCATGTGCTGAATGAGAGTCCGTTTCCCGCGGACCGCCTCCGGGCGGAAGCCGGCCGCGTGTTCGCCGAGCTCCGCCTGCACCTGGCCGGCCAAGCATCGGCGACCCGCCCGATCGGCACGCTGAGCCTCGCACGACGGGTCTGAACGCGCTCCCGCCCAAAAGCACCGAGCCGGGCAGCCGCCGCCGTTGAACCGCCCCGTCCGATCGACTAGACTCCCCCTGTCGAGGTGCGGCGCCGCGCGGCCCGCACGCCCGTCCTGCCGGCAGCCGGTGTCGAGCACCCCCGTTCGCGGAGAAGCGGCATGACCAAGGAGCCGTTCGAGTTTCTCAAAGCCATTGAAGAGACCCCCAGCCCGTCCGGTTTCGAGCAGCCCGTGCAACGCATCGTCCGACGGCGGATGAAGAAATACGCCGACCGCATCGAGACGGACGTACATGGCAACGTCATTGCGAGCCTGAATCCAAACGGAAAACCCCGGGTCATGCTGGCCGGTCACTGCGACCAGATCGGCCTGATGATCAAGTACATCGACGACGACGGATACCTGTTCGTCGTGCCCATCGGCGGGCTGGACCCGACCGTGCTGCCCGGTACGCGGGTCACGGTCCACACACAGAACGGCCCGCTGGAGGGAGTGATCGGCCGCCGACCGGTGCATCTGCTGAAGCCGGAGGAACGCGGCGCCAAGGTCGAGATGCGCGAATTGTGGGTGGACATCGGCATCCGCGGGCGGAAGGAAGTGGAGAAGAAGGTCGCCCTCGCCGACCCCATTACGTTCCGCCTGAGCCTCGAGCGATTCGGCCACAACATGATCACGTCCCCGGGACTGGACAACAAGATCGGCACGTTCGTGGTCATGGAGGCGCTGCGCATGGCCAAGGCCCGGCGCCTGCAATGCGCCCTCTTCTCGGTAAGCACTGTCCAGGAGGAAATCGGCCTGCGCGGGGCCACGACGGCCTGCTTCGGGATCGAGCCGCAGGTCGGCATTGCGGTCGACGTGACGCATGCCACGGACTACCCCGACATTGACAAGCGGTCGTTTGGCAGCATCAAGATGGGCGGTGGTCCCTGCATCGCCGTGGGGGCCAACGTCAACCCGACAGTGGCCGAACTGCTGATCAGTACGGCCAAGGCCCGGAAGATCCCCTATCAGATCGAAGCGGAGCCCCGCGGTACCGGCACCGACGCCAACGCCATGCAGATCAGCCGGTCCGGCGTGGCCGCGGGCCTGGTCAGCGTGCCCAATCGGTACATGCATACCCAGGTCGAGATGGTCAGCCTGACCGATCTGGAGAACACGGCCAAGCTGCTGGCGGAAACAGTTGCCCGCATCACACCCAAGACGGACTTCATCCCCAACTGAGCGGGGGCCTTCGCCTCCCCGGGCATCGTCGGGCAGGGCCGGGCGGACCGGCGAATCGTCAGGAGCGGGCGCCCCTTTGCCGCGTCGCCCTTCACTGGTTATCGTTTCGCCTATGAGGTGCCACCCGCTCCTTCCGTCCCTGACCCTCTTGTTGTTCCCGGTTGTCTCCTGCCAGGACTCCGGCACCGATTCCAACCCGGTCGCTCTGGTGCGCTATGCCCAGTCGCGCGAGGTCATGGGAACCTTTGCCGAGGTGATGGCCTTCGCCGCCGACCCCGACACCGCGAAAAAGGCGGTGGAGGCGGCGTATGACCGGCTGGCGGACGTGAATCGGCGGATGAGCGACTACAGCGACGACAGCGAGATCGGGCGGCTGAACCGCCAGCCGGCCGGTGAAGAAACGGTCGTTTCACCGGAGACGTTCTTCGTCCTGCAGAAGGCGATGGAAGTCGCGAAGGCCAGCGGCGGTGCGTTTGACCCGACCTGCCGGCCGCTCGTGCAACGGTGGAAGCACGCCGGCAAGGAGAACCGGCTGCCTGAGCCGCATGCCATCGCAGCAACGATGCAACATGTTGGCTGGCAGAAGGTTACACTTGATTCGCACGATCGGTCCGTGGCCGTGTCTGTAGAGGGGGTCCAGGTCGATCTCGGCGGGATCGCCAAGGGGTACGCATTGGACCTGGCGGCCGCGGCCCTGAAGGAAGCCGGTGCCCAGAGCGGGCTGGTCAACGTCGGGGGCGACGTGATCGCGCTCGGGTCGCAGTCTGGCGGCAGGCCGTGGCGGATCGGGATGAAGCATCCGTTCCAACCCGGGCTGTTCCGCACGCTGGCCGTCTGTGATCGTGCGGTTGCCACCTCAGGCGTGCAGCAGCGGTTCCAGGTGATCGACGGGAAGCGATACTCCCACATCGTCGATCCCCGCACCGGCCAGCCGGCGGAACAGGCGCCGGCCGTCACGGTGATTGCGCCCGACGGGCTCACCGCCGACGCCTGGGCCACCGTGTTCAGCGTGCTGACGGTAGAGGAAGGTCGGGCGATGATCGAGTCGCTGCCGGAGATTGAGGCGATGTGGATCTGGGGCTCGGCCGACGCCGTGCAAACGGCCGAGTCGTCGGGATTTGCGCCGTACGTGGCGGCCGACTAGGCCGCCGCCGGGCACGTCACACGGGATGGCCGGCTTCCTCTCGGGCCAACTGCTCGGCGTACTGAGCCTTGGGCTTGCCGAAGTAGACCATCACATCGGCCGGGCACTTCTGCAGGACCTTTTGCAGAGTCTCGTTGCCTTCGTCGTTCTCGCCGGTGTAGTTGTCGTAGTTCAGGTAGGCGAGGTTGTTTTCCACGCGGAACAGATCGGCGAACAGCCGCTGGCACAGGCCGCAACCGATGCAGCCCACCTTGCAGACGGCTTTGACACACTTGACCGGCTCCTTGTTGGCGCAGGCGATCACGAGCATCCGCTCTTGCTTGAAGGGGATCTGCTCGATGATGTTGCGCGGACAGGCCCGCACGCACGCTCCGCAGCCGGTACATTTGTCATAGTCAATGACGGGAAGGTCTTCTTCCATTCGCATCGCGTCGTACGCGCACGCCCGAACGCAGTCGCCGTAGCCCAGGCACCCGTAGGTGCAGCCCTGCGTCACACCCACCACGTTCGCCTCGACGCAACTGGCCACGCCTTCGTACGGGACAATGCCCAGCTTGTCCGACCGCTTGGCTCGACAGTGGATGACCGGGCGATACGGATAGGTGCGGACCACCTCGACACCAAGTATCTGAGCGATCCTCTCGGCCGTCTTGGAGCCGCCCACGGGGCATCCCGTGCATTCGGCCCGCTGTTCCACCACGGCCTTGGCGAAATCCGCACAGCCGGCAAACCCGCAACCCCCGCAGTTGGCAGCCGGCAGGGCCTCGTTCACCAGCGCGATGCGGGGATCCTCCTCCACCCGCAGTTTCTCCTTGGCCACGCCCAGCAGCGTCGCAAAGACCAGCGTCACGCCGAAGAGAATTGCCGACGCCAGCAGCACGGTTTCCAACGCACCCATGATCCACGTCTCCGATCGGAGTTGATTCCCTCTTCTACTTGCCGATCCCGGTAAACCCCGTGAAGGCCAGGGCCAGGATGCCCGCGATCAGCAGTGAGATCCCCGCGCCCTGCAGCGGCCTGGGCACACGGCTGAAGCGGATGTGCTCCCGAATGCCCGCCATGATCACAATGGCGATGGCAAACCCGATCCCGCCGCCGAACGCGTAGATCAGGGCATTCAAAAGCTGCTGCGTCTCGTCCTTCATGTAGATGTACAGGCAGGCCCCAAGGATCGCGCAGTTCGTCGTGATCAGCGGCAGAAAGACCCCCAATGCCGTGTACAGCGGCGGAAAGAACTTCTTGAGGTACATCTCCACAAGCTGCACCATCGACGCGATCACCATGATGAACGCGACGTACTGCAGGAAGTTCAGAGCGCGGGGGTCGCCCAGCGCCCAGCCGGCCACGGGATGCAGAACGAAGTGCATGATGCACCACGTGATGACGCCCGCCATGGTGATCACAAACGTGACCGCACAGCCCATGCCGAACGCCATGTCCAGCTTCCGGGACACGCCCAGAAACGGGCAGATGCCCAGGAAACCCTGGAACACGAGGTTGTTCACCAGGACCACCGACAGAAACAGGCCGAACATCACGCCGAGATCAACGCTCACGCCGGCACCTCCTTCGGCTTGCGCTGGCGGAGGTAATTCACCACGCCCACCACCACGCCGAGCGTCAGGAACGCGCCCGGCGGCAGAATCATGATGATCCATGCGTGCGGGTCAAAGCCCGGCGGCAGCTCCAGAAGCTTCATGCCCCCGGGCAGCGTCAGCGAGCCGGACCCCAGAATCTCACGGATCACCCCCAGGATGCTCAACGCCAGGGTGAAGCCGATGCCGATGCCGAACGCGTCGGCCAGCGACCGACCCACGCCGCTCTTGAGGGCCACCACCTCCGCCCGGCAAATGATCATGCAGTTCACGATAATCAGCGGCACAAACGCACCCAGTTGCTTGGAAACCTGGTACAAATGCGCCTTGAGCGTCATGTCCGCGATCGTCACGAAGGTGGCGATCGTCAGCGTGAAGATCAGAATCCGCACGTGCGGCTGGATCAGGTTGCGGAGCAGGCTGGTGATCAGGTTCGACATGACCACCACAAACGTCGCCGCCGCGCCCATCACCAGGGCGTTTTCCAGCGAGTTCGTGATGGCCAGTGTCGGGCACATGCCCAGCAACTGCACCAGCACCGGGTTGTTCTCCACGATGCCCGATTTGAACTGCTGGAAGTGGCTCATCTCTTCCGCCATATACGGCCTCCCGTCACCCCTTCTCCGCCGGCAGTTCCGGCACGACGCGGGCGATCACGGCGTTGACGATATCCATGACATACTGGCTGGAATACGTGGCCCCGGTGATCGCCTGAATTTCGTGTGGCTCTCCCGCAGGTCGCTTGACGAGCTCCATCGCGCGTTGGGTCGATTTGCCCGCGTACTGAAGCGGATAGAAGTGCTCGTCGCCCTTCGTCTCGATCTTGTTCCCCAGCCCCGGTGTCTCCAGATGCCCGATCACCTTCACCCCGGTGATGGTCCGGCCGTCCGGCGACAGCCCGACCACCAGCCGAATCTTGTCGATGAACCCGACGCCGCTGGCGTCCACCACCCAGCCGACCAGCATTCCCCGCGCGTCCCGGCACCGGTACACGTCGTGCTCGGCAACGCGGAGCTTCTCCGGAGGCCGCCCGGCGCCCAGGTCCGGCACGACTTCGGCGATGGCCGTGTCCAGATCCTGCCGCTCGTTCTCGCGGATCCGGTCGATGGTGGCCGACTGCGTGGTGGCCAACAGCGCCGCGAAGGCCCCGCCCATGAGTACCACCAGCCATGATTCATGCAAAAACTTCTTCACGGTCTTCCCTCGATCCCGTCGGCCGACGGGCGTCCGTCACGTCTGCAACTGCCCTCCGAACGGCTTGGGGTGCGTGGCCCGCTCAATCAACGGCGTCAGCGCGTTCATGATCAGAATCGCGAACATGACGCCTTCGGGATACGCCCCAAAGGTGCGAATCAGCATGACCAACAGACCCACCCCGGCCCCGAAGAGGAGCCGCCCGCTCGGCGTCAGCGGCGCCCCCACGTAGTCCGTGGCGATGAAGAACGCCCCGAACATCAGCGCCCCGCTGGTCAGATGGTACAGCGGCCCGGGAAACCGATCCGGGTTGATCCAGTGGGCAAGGCCCGCAAACAACACAACCACCGCCAGCAACGCAGCCGGCGGACGCCAGTCCGCCACGCCCCGCATCACCAGCCAGAGTCCGCAGATCAACGCGATCAGCGCGCTCGTCTCACCCACGCAGCCGCCGACGTTGCCGATAGCCAGCCGCCAGAGGCCGGGCATCTCGTCGCGAATCTGCCCGGCCTGCGCCAACCACGCGTCGCGCTTCTCCGGTTCAGCCTTGGCCTTTGCCACGTACTCAGACAGCTTCGCGGCTTGGTAGAGCGGCGTGGCCGTGGTGATGGCGTCCACGTCCTCCCGGCCAAGCGCCTCCAGGGACACGCCCTTCTCCGCGGCCAGAGTCTTCTTCGCCTCCTGCAACATCGGAGCCGTGGAGACCCACGCCGCCATGGCCGCCGGGAAGCAGATCATCAGAAACGCCCGGCCCACCATGGCCGGGTTGAACAGGTTGTTGCCCAGCCCGCCGAACACCGCCTTGCCCAGTGCAATAGCGACCACGCCTCCCAGAAACGCCATGTAGAACCGGCTGCCCGAGGCCATGGAGGCCGGCAGCGAAAAGGCCAGGATCATGCCGGTCACCACGGCCGAACCGTCCCGCAGAGACGCCTGGGACCAGCCCCTCATGCGGTTGGCGACGGCCTCCGCCGCCAGGCAGCCGGCAACGCAGAGCACCGTCAGCGTGACGGCGGCGAAGTGGAAGAAGTAAATCCCCGCGACCAGCAGCGGCACCATCGCCAGCACAACTTCGAACATGATCCGGGACGTGGTGGCCTTGTCCGCCAAGTGCGGGGCTGAACTCACCAGAAAACCCCGCTCTTTTGCAGCGGCGGGCTCGGCTTTGGATGGAGACACGCTTTGCGCTTCGCTCATGGATACGGCACTCGGCAGGTTTGGGTCGCGTCAGCCGGCCTTCTGGTCCTGCACCTTCTTCTGGGCGGCGATCACCCAGACCTGGTTCTTGCCGGCCCGGATGTACTGGGCCAGCGGAATGCCGGCCGGACAAACGTACGAGCAGCACCCGCATTCGCAGCAGGCGCTCATGTGGTACTTCTCCGCAAGGTCGTAGTCGCGGTGCATCACCGCGTGCGCGATCTTCGTCGTCGACAGATACAGCGGGCAGTTGCTCACGCACCGGCCACAGCGCATGCACGGCGATTCGAGCCAATGCGCCGTCTCGGCCTCTGTCATGATCGTGATGCCGCCCACCCCCTTGGTCACCGGCACGTCCAGATGCGGCACCGTCGGGCCCATCATCGGCCCGCCGGCCAGCACCTTCACGGCGTCCGGCTTCACGCCGCCGCAGGCCGCGATCAGCTCGGAGAACATCGTACCCACCGGCACCAGCCAGTTGCCCGGCTCCACCACGCCCCCGCCGGTGACGCTGACCACGCGGTGCGTGAAGGGTTTGCCCTTCACCACCCCGCGGGCAATGCTGTGGGCTGTGGCCACGTTCACCACGACAACGCGCACGTGCAGCGGAAGCCCCTGGGGCGCTGAGGGCACCTCCCGGCCCAGAATGGCCGCGATGAGTTGCCGTTCGCCGCCCATCGGGTACTGCGTGGCGCACACCACCACGTCCAGCCCGGGCCGCCCGGCAATGGCCTTGCGCATCGCCTCGATGGCGTCGGGCTTGTTCTCCTCAATCGCGATGATGCCCCGCTCGGCGCCGCACGCATGGACCGCCAGTTGCAGCCCGATGACGATGGGCTCCGGCGCCTCGACCATCAGTCGATGGTCGGCGGTCAGGTACGGCTCGCACTCGCAGCCGTTGAGAATAACGGTGTCGATCGGCGTCTTCGGGTTGCGGCGCAGCTTGAAGTGCGTCGGGAACGTCGCGCCGCCCTGCCCCACGACGCCCGCCTCGCGCACGGCCTGGACGATCGCGTCCGGATCGTAGCCGGCCGGGTCCACGCCGTCCCAGTGGCGATCCAGAAAGTCCTCCAGCACGTTCGTCGGCAACGCCCCGCACTCCGCGGGCTTGAGCGGCAGGGCCGGCACTCGCCGACCGGAGGGCAGAAGGCAGACCGTTCCCACGCCGATCTTCCCGGTGACCGTGGCATGAATGGGAGCGGAAACCGGGGCATCGACGTCGGCGATCTTCTGCCCGAAGACCACCTCTTCCCGCGCCTTGACCACCGGCTCGCACGGGGCCCCGATGTGCTGCACCATCGGGATCATCAGCTCGCCCTTGGGAACGTACACCCGGATCGGAAGGCTTTCACTGTACTTCTTGCGGTGTGGGGGGTGAATCCCGCGTGAGAAGACCTTGAGACCCTTCATCCGGTCTCGAAGCACCTGGATCATCCTGCGTCTCCCAATGCGTCGCCGCGCTTCGCCCACAGGCGATGCACGAGCCACCGGGCCGTCACCACTCCCACAACCAGGCCGATCGCCGCACCGGCCATCTGCCAACCGGCCGACACGGCGAAGGACTTTCCGGCCGGCCGGCCGCCGGCCAGCCACGCGCCGGCGATGGCAAAAACCAGAGGCATCAGAAACACCACGACGGCCGCGCCGACCAGACCGGCGCCGCGGCTCGCCGGGCCGCTTCGCGCGGACTCGGACTCGGCGGCCCGGGCCACCGGACACGCGTCAACACCATGGCAGTGCCCGCAACCGAACCAGAACCGCTCCAGCCATTTCATCACGAACGTCTCGCGCCCGGCGTGCGGTCACCTCTACGGGTGCTCAAAGACCATCTGCTGTACTTCGACTCCCTCAATCGCCGTCAGCTTGTCCACGAGCGTCCGGCACGGGGCGTCGTCACCGAAAAGCTCAAGCAGAATCAGCCCGTTCGGCGAGCAGACGTTCTCGTCCACAGGGTGCAGGCCCAGCCGAGTCTTGATGGAGCAGCCGTACTCGCTGAGCACCTGCTGCACCTGACCGGCCCGCCGCACCCGGTCGGTCACGTGGACTCCGACAATTCGATGCGTATCGTGCATGAGGCACCTCCTGAAAGCCGGAGCCGCTCGCTGCCGGCGCTCGGCCCGGGTCCGCCACGACCGGCGCAAGCATACGAAGACACCCCGGCTCGACCGCCCGCCGAGCCGGCACGGTTCGAAGGGCCGGCCCGACGCGGGCAACACTTCACCGATCACGCATGGGCTACTTCAGCCTCTGCTTCAGGACCTGCAACATCGTGTTGTTGTCCAGCGGTTTCTGAAACACGCCGGCCAGGCCCAGTTGCGAGTAGTCGGTAAGCTGGCTCAGGTTGTCACCGACGGAGCTGAGCATGTACACGGGGGCCTTGTTGCCCAGGGCCATCAGCTCCTTGACCATGCGCGTCCCCGCGTCCACCTCTTCCATCATCAGGTCGACGATGATCAGGTCCGGCTGGGCCTCCTTGTAGACCTTCAGCCCTTCCTCCGCGGTGCCGGCCTCGACCATGGTGTAGCCGTTGGCCTCCAGCACCTTTCGCACCGCGAAGAGGAAGTCCGGATCGTCATCCACATAGAGGATTACGTGTTTTCCATCTTTCATTATGCATCCCCATGTAACGCAGGGGCACGGACGGGGCCGCACTCCATCGGGCCGTGGCCGACTTCCCTGAGGTTTCCATTCTGCAGGGCGAGCGCCAGGTACGCCACGGCGGCCTCCAGGTTCGCCTTTGCCTGCGGCGTGAGGGCCTCGCCAAACTCGTCAAACGCATATCCACGAATGCCCAGCGCATAGCCGCACGTCGTCGCCCCGAACATCTCACGGGCCATGCCCAGGACGGACTCCGGCTCCACGCTGTGCGTGCTGAAACTCCACCGGGCTGCCGGCATGACGCGCCGCACCCAGAAAGGCGCCGTACCCGAAACCGCCGCGTCGGCGAACACGACCACGTCATGTTCGGCCACCGCCGCCGCATCCTCCACCGTCAACTGGTAGTCCGCATCCACGGTGACGCCGGGCAGGCTGCGCCGGGCCAGCATCTCGGCCAGGGCCGGCCCCAGCCCGTCGTCCAGACGTCCCGGGTTGCCGTAGCCGATCACCAGCACTTTGCGGCCGGGCGACACCATCGCCTACTCCTTGCTCCGGCGATCCACGAGCTGCCCGGTGTGGTCATACAGCTCCACCACCAGCGGCATCCGCCCCATCGCGTGCGTCGCGCACGACAGGCACGGATCGTACGCCCGGATGACCACCTCCACGCGGTTGAGCAGCCCTTCCCTGATCTGCCGGCCGCTGATGTACTCATCCGCCACGCCGCGCACCGCGCGGTTCATGGGCTCGTTGTTGTTCGTGGTGCTCACGATCAGGTTGGCCATCGTCACCTGGTCGTTCTCGTCCACCTTGTAGTGGTGGAACAGCGTGCCCCGCGGCGCCTCCACCAGCCCCACGCCCTCACCGCGGCGCTTCCCCTTGACCACCAGGTCCTTGCCCTGCAAATCCCGGTCGTGCAGCAGGCCGGCAATCATCTCCATCGAGTGCAGCAGTTCGATCATCCGCGCCCAGTGGTACGCCATGGAGATGTTGTTCGGCTTGCCGTTCGTAACGGCCATGAACTCTTTGCGGGCCGCCTCCGCCTCCGGACTGTCGATGAAGTCACACGTGTTCACGCGGGCCAGCGGGCCCACCCGATACCACCCGTCCTCCGGGCCGATCGACGTGATGAACGGAAACTTCATGTACGACCACGGCCGCACCTCTTCCCGGAGATACTCGGCGTACGACCGGTAATCCACCTGGTCGAAGATCTTCTTGCCGTCCGCGGTGATCGCCCGCAGGTTGCCGTGGTACAGGTCCATGGCCCCGTCTTTGCGCACCAGCGACAGGTGATTCGACAGGAACGACCCGAAGCCCTTGAGTTCGTCCACGTGCTCCAGGGTGTAATCCTTGGCAATCTTCAGGGCCGACCTCGCCCACGCCATCATCTGCTCCAGGTCCTTCAGGAAGAAGTCCCGTTCCTGGACGGAGAGGTCCTTGTTGATGCCGCCCGGAATGGCGCCCGTGCCGTGGATCTTCTTGCCGGCCGTCGCCTTGATGATTTCCTGCCCGTACTTGCGCATCATGACGCCCTGGACGGCCAGGTCCGGGTGCTTGCCCGCCACCCCGATCACGTTGCGGATGGCCGGGTCGGCGTCGAAGCCGAACAGCAGGTCCGGCGAGCACAGGTGGAAGAAGTGCAGGGCATGGGACTGAAGAGTCTGCCCGTAGTGCATCAGTCGCCGCATTTTCTCCGCGGTGGGGGTGAGCTTCTCACCGCCCACGATCCAGTCCATCGCCTTGGCCGCCGCCAGATGGTGGCTCACCGGGCAGATGCCGCAGAGCCGCTGCACCAGCACGGGCACCTCCCAGAAGGGCCGGCCCAGGATGAACCGCTCAAACCCGCGGAACTCCACAATGTGCAGCCGGGTCTGATGCACCTTGCCCGCCTCGTCGAGCAGGATGGTCACTTTTCCGTGCCCTTCCACGCGGGTGACGGGCTCGATCACAATGCGCTTGTATCCGTTCGTTGCGACCACGGTCTTTCTCCGATCGCCTGGCTTAGTCGTACTTGATCAACTCGTAGGGCAGATCCACCGGCTTGTTGCTGAGCAGGGCCACCAGGGCCTCCCACAGCGTGTCCGCCGACGGCGGACAGCCCGGCAGGTAGTAATCGATCTTTACCACCTCGTGGCACGGGTACACCTTGTCCAGCAGCAGGGGCAGCTCCGGATCGTCCGGGATGCGTCCCTTGGGGTTGTGTACGGTGGGGCCGTTCAGGTAGGCCTCCTCGTAGCACTCCTGAAGGGGGATGTTGTTGCGCAGGGCGGGAATGCCGCCCATGGTCGCGCAGTCGCCCACCGAGATCAGGATGTCGCAGTGCTTGCGGAAATCCTGCAACACCCGGACGTTCTCCTCGTTGCAGCATCCGCCTTCAATCAGCCCGATGGTGCAGCGCCCGGTGAACTCCTTGATGTCGTCCACGGGCGACTTGTCGAAGTCCACCAGCTCCACCAGCTTGAGGATGCGCTCGTCAATGTCCAGCAGCGACATGTGACAGCCGAAGCAGCCGGCCAGCGAGGTTGTCGCAACTTTGGGTTTCGCCATGGTCCGTTCCTTGTTTACTTCTTGTCCGCCGCCGCAATGTCCGAGCCGATGGGCACATGGTCGTACAGGCGTTTGCCCACGGGTACCGCGTACCCCACCCGTTTCTTCAACAGGGCCCCGACCGGACAGACCGTCAGCGCCTTGTCCGTCACCTTCAGGTCGGTGTCGCCGAGCCGGGCCTCCGCGTTGACCGCCACTCGCTTGTGCCCGCTGCGGTTCACGAACTGGAACACGTTCTTCCCGTCCAGGTCCTTCGAAGCCCGCACGCACCGGGCGCACAGGATGCAGCGGTTGTGGTCCACCATCACATCCGGGTGGGAGGCGTCCACCTCCCGATTCGGCCAGAGGTACGGATACTTCGGGGCGGGAATGCCGAACCGGTAGGCCAGGGCCTGGAGCTCGCAGTTGCCGCTCTTCTCGCAGAACATGCAGAAGTGGTTGCCCTCGACGAACAGCATATCGATGATGTTCCGCCGCAGCGCGAGCAGCCGCTCCGTATCGTTCTCGATCACCGCGCCCGGCGCCACCGGCTGCGTGCAGGCCGATTGCGGCCGGCCGTTCACCAGCACCGTGCATACCCGGCAACTGCCGTGCGGCGTCAATCCCTTCATGTGGCACAGGCGCGGGATGTACACGCCCGCCGCCTCCGCCGCCTCCAGGATGGTCTGGCCCGGGCGCGCCTTGATTTCCCGACCGTCAATGGTAATCGTCATCGTTTCGCTCATGGTCTCATCCGTCTCTAGTCGGCGAAATGCACCGACCGGCGTCCCACGATCGCCTGGGCCTCTCCCAGGGCCGCCCCGATGTCAAACGTCGGCCGGAACCCGTCCGTCCGGGTGTCTTTGAGCAGCGACTCGTACGCGGCGGGAAAACTCCGGATCGTCGACAACACGGGATTCGCCGAGGTCTGACCGAGTCCGCAGCGGCTCATCGTCTTGATGGTCTCACCCAGCTCCTGCAGATAGGCCAGGTCCGCCCGCTCGCCCCGCCCCGCCAGCATCTGCTCCAGCCGCTCTTTCAGCAGAATGTTGCCCACCCGACAGGGGGTGCAGTAGCCGCAGCTCTCCTCCACGAAGAACTCCATGAACTGCCGCGCGACGTCCACCACGTTCCGCTCCGGGCCGAACACCATCAACGCCCCGCCCGTCGCCAGATGGTCGTAACAGATCGGACGGTCAAACTCGTCCGGTCCCACCATCCGCCCGCTCGGCCCGCCCACCTGGACGGCCCCCGCATCTTCACCGCCCACCATCTTCAAGACGTCGCGAAGCTTGATTCCGAACTCCACCTCGTACACGCCCTGACCGCGGCAGTCGCCGGAAACGCTCAAGAGCTTGGTACCCGGACTGCCGGAGCTTCCGAGCTGGGCAAACGCCCCCGCCCCCTTGTCCATGATTCGCGTGACGCAGCAGAAGGTCTCCACGTTGTTGACGATCGTCGGATGGCCCTGGTAGCCCTTCTGGGCCGGGAACGGCGGACGATTTTTGGGATCGCCCCGCAGGCCCTCACACGAACTCAGAAGCGCCGTTTCCTCGCCGCACACGTACGCGCCAGCGCCCATCTGGATGCGGATGTCGAAGTGGAAACCTTTCTTGCCACCGATGTTCTGCCCGAGAATCCCCCAGTTTCGGCATTCGTTGAGCATGTGTTCCAGGAAGGCCCGCAGGTATGCGTACTCGCCCCGAAGATAGATGATCCCTTCGCTCGCCCCGATGGCATACCCGGCAATGGCCATGCCCTCGATCAGCAACTCCGGCCGCTCCGTCAGGATGACCCGGTCCTTGAACGTCCCCGGCTCGCCTTCGTCCGCGTTGCAGACAACGTAGCGATTCTGGTCGTTCGCGCCGCGGGCGAACTCCCACTTCATGCCGGTCGGGAAACCCGCCCCGCCGCGGCCGCGCAGCCGGGCCGTCTTGATATCCCGGATGACCTCGGCCGGGCTCATGGCCAGGGCTTTGGCCAGGCCCGCTCCCAGGTCTGACGGAGCAAAGATCACCGGACCCGCCTTGCGAATGTTGTTGTTCACCATGGCCTGGACCAGTTGATGGGCGTTGTTGCCGTCGCCCAAGCGGGTCACCAGCCGGCGGGGATCCACATGGCGATTGATCTCACGAACGATGTGCTGGGCCGTCGAGCGGTGAAGCTCGGTCACCACCACGTCATTCACCAGGGCCGCCGGAGCCTGATCGCACATGCCAATGCACGGAGTATACTCCAGCGAAACCTGCCCATCCGGCGTCGTCTCGCCAAACCCGATGCCCAGCTCCTGGCGGAACGCCTCCGCCACTCGGTCCGCCCCGTGCATCCGGTCGATCACGTCGTTGCACAGTCGGATGACCACCTTGCCCTTGGGACGGCTCGACAGGAAAGCGTAGAAGGAAACCACGCTCTCCACTTCCACACGGTGCGTGGAGACCGCCTTGGCGATCGCGTCCATGGCCTCGCTGCTGACGCAGCCGAACTTCGCCTGGACCGCAAGCACGATGTCCATCATCCTCGCCCGATCGTTGCTGCACGCCCGGCAGATCTCCCGGACAGACGTTTGGAGGTTCTCGCTCATGATGTCCTCTGACTTTGGGCTCCGAACCATGCTCCTGAGCGCATCGGCCGTTGCTCGCTCGATTCTACACTGCCGCCGCCCTCACCGGACAGCCCTGCAACCACCAGCCCTCTGCTTCGCACTTCCGAGGCGCTCTGAATCCGACCACGCACTCGGCACCCGGTGCCATGTGTTCGGTTCCGTATCAAAAGCGGGATCCACGCTGGGGATCCGGCGACCACCTTGAACCCGACCCGTTCACACGGACGAGGCCGGGCAGGGATCGTCAGAGAGGCCGGGCATCGCAGGCCGCCGATAGCGCATCCGCGAACGCCGCCGGAATGCTAGCAAATCCCATGCCGAATGCAACCTGAGTTGCCGACGACCCGCCCGTCCCGAATCAAGGTCAGACGCCGGCCGGCCGACGGCGGCCACGGTCACCCGGATTTCACAGCCCAACCCAACGCACCCGCGCAAGAGACGCTCTGTGCTACTGTTCTTTTGCGGTGGCGGGCTGGCCCTGACACGCAACCCGGTCCGCAGGCGGGTGACGGGCAGATGGTACACCTCCCGCCCCGCGACACCCAGGTCCACTTTCGCACCGCAGGCCAGCCGACGTTTGTGGACAATCCCCGCACTCACTGCGGTGAAATCCACCAGCCGCCGCGGAAGGTGCCGCGATCCTGTCGACCGTCCCGATCAGGGCTGGGCCGGCGGCTCTGACTCCGACGCCAGCACGCGGGCCTCCAGCCAGTCCGCGTGCAGGTGGTCGATGATGGCTTCCAGCGATCTGACCCGGAGTTCCAAACGCCCCACACCCGTGATGTCCACGGAAACCGGGCGAGCGGGCTCGCCGGTGGCCACCGGCTCGCTTTCCCACAGCTTCCGCCCGTCTCCCCAGACTTCGAAACACGCCCGGACCGGTGCGCCCGGCTTGGCCTCGTCGTCCAGACCCACCATCGCGGCAAATCGCCGGAATCCGCCGTGGACCCCGTACACCAGGCGAGAGTTCGCGTGGGTCCCCAAACCTCGCTCGAATGCTTGTCCGCCCACAGACAGTGTGTTTCCGTCCACCGACCGATCCATCCGCAGGGTGCCCCAGTCCTGATCAGTCACTTCGGGCCGCACGTCAGAGAGGTAGACCTCCTCCTTCACTTCGTGGGCGTACTCGACCTGTCCGCCCTTGTCCGCAACGGACGATCCGTCGTACCAGACGGCCTCCACGCTCACGCGATACGCACGTCCCGGCGTCAGCGCCGAGAGAACGGCCCGCGGATGGAACGCGTACCCCAGAATCTGATCGTCCACGGACACGCGGAACGCGACGTGTTCCAGATAGGGCGTGGCCCAGGTGACCTCGGCCGAGTCAAGCCCCGTGGCCGCTACGTTCACCGAGCCCGGGCCATCGGCGGGAAACTGATACGCCGGCTGCGGCCGGAAGCGCAACTCCCATTCCACCTCGCGCGTCTGGTCGCTCCAGAGCGAAAGAGTGGCGCAGCCGTGATGCGCCAGCGTGCAGTATTTCACCGCGCCGCGCGGCTCGACACGCGCCGAAACCGACTGGGCCGGCTCACCGGGCGGCAGCCCGATCGTGACCACATACGGGTCGCCCGCGATCACCCGGCTGGTGCCGCGCAAAATCGCCTGGCCGTCCGCCGAGTCAGACTCCAGCGATGTAAGATCCACCCAGCCCTGCGTGATGTGACGATTCGTACTGATCAGAACCGGCCGATCGGCGGCCGGAACCAACGTCAGGACGCGCACGTCCGACGGAGGCACCTCCACGAACACGCCGTGGTCCCAGGCGCCGAGATACATGCCCTGCCAGAAGTCATAGACGTGATACTTCTGCTCCGGGTCCAGTCCGAGATCCGCCCAGCGAACGTGGCGGGTGGCGTGGTCGCAGTCTGTGAAATTGAAGACGCCCACCACGTCGTACGTACGACCCAGATGAGCCACCTTCAAGTCCCACAAAGGCCTAAGCGAATCGCCGGGATCGAACAGGTCCAGCGGGCGAACATCCACGGCCGGGTAGATGCAGCGGAGCATCTCGATCCGCGACGGCGGCAAGTCCGGCAGGCGATCGCTGGTGAGCAACGCCTGCCCGGTGAGACCCTGCGTGGTGGCCCAGGCCCTTGCGAGCCCCTCGGTCAGCGGCGGGCGAACCATGAACACGTCCGGGTCGCAGTACCAGGCAACGTTGTGCAGGAAGTTCCACCTCTGGATCGCCTTGGCCGCGACGATGAAACCGGCGTAGCCCGGCACCACGTCGCCAGCCGTGCGCGAACCGTTCATGATGCCCACGCCTGCCAGCGGGATCCCCCAGCAGCCCAGCAGGTACGACTCCGGCCCGATGGCGCCGCGAATGGCCCGTAATGACTCGCGGTAGATCAACGGGCTGCGCAACGCGGGTTCCTTGTCCGCATGGAGCGGACCGGCCAGGTACTCCGCCTTCTTCACGTACTCGTCCAGGACGATCGGCTGCCCGTCGATCTTGAAATACGTGTATCCCCAGCCGCGCAGTCGGCGGAACAGGTCCGCCAGGTAGCCGAGCCCCTGCGGCACGCTGGCATCCACCAGGTACGTGCCCTCCCACGTGCTCGACGCGCTCGTACCGTCCGGCTTCCACAAGAACGCTCCGGACGACCGGGCGACCTCTTCGTTGCTCTGCCCGTGCGGGGCCAGCCACAGGCCGGCCTCCAACCCCAGCTTCCGAATCTCCGCCGCCAGGCCGTCCATGCCCAATTCGCGGAACCGGGCATCGATGGTGGTCCAGTCACGGTTCTCGCCCAGGCCGTGCCCGACACCCTGCCAACCGTCGTCAACCTGGACGTACCGGGCTCCGTACGGCCTGAGGTGGCGGGCGATCCACCTGGCGTTCGCCAGCACCTCCTCCGGCGTGATCTCCTGGTAGTAATAGTACCAAGAGCACCAACCGGACGGCGGAACCGGAAAAACGCTCTTGTCGATGGGTGAGAAGAACGGCACGCCGAGCGTGTCGGCGTAGTATCGCTCGATGGCCGTTCCGTCCGCACGGACCAGCCGATCCGCCTCCGGATCATACGTGGCGTTCGCCAGGGGCGTTTTCACGTCGCCCAACGTCATCACGAACACGCCGTCCGGACTGTCCGGCGCCACCCGGGCCGGAACCGGCCGGGGCCAGGGCATCACCGGTCCGACCTGCGCCGGCCCCGCGCTCGGGGTCGGCGCCAGACACCCCATTACGCCCGAGAGAAGCATCCCGGCCCCCACGATGACAAATCCGAGGAGCCGGCGGTCCTCTGTTCGCATCTGCCCCCGGTCCTCCCGACCGAACGTGCCGAATAGCGTCCGCATGGTTTACATCTCCCGCGCCGAAGAACAGTGACCTCGCCGGGCCGCATCGTACACCACCACCGACCCGTCGTCAGGACACCCTGGATCGAGTGCGGCTCGCCCGTCGCGACAAGCAGCGTAAAGACATCATTGGCAAACGCTTACGATTTGTCTCCCGTCAATCCGAAACCCGTAAGTAACCCGGCCGGGAATACAGTACAAAAATTGACCCTGATTACTTTGATTCCCGCGAACCACAGACCTATAAGTCCGTGAAGACACCCGACGGGTCGGTCGGCGGTTGCCAAGAACGATTCGGAGCAAGAGGGGCGGGCGGCCTTGAACAAAGGCCGGACTGCCTGCGCGGTGGCCGCAGACTGACTGCCGAGACTCGTATTCGTCGTCCACCGACAGAACAGGAGTACTTGACCATGGCATTTGAACTTCCATCTTTGCCGTACGACTACAGCGCGTTGGAGCCCCATATCGACGCGCGGACGATGGAAATCCATCACACGAAGCACCACAACACGTACGTCACCAAGCTGAACGAGGCCATTGCGGGACACGCGGACCTGGCCGGCAGAAGCATCGAGGACTTGCTGGCCGGCGCCCGCAACCTGCCCGATTCGATCCGCCAGGCCGTCATCAATCACGGCGGCGGGCACGCGAACCACACGCTGTTCTGGCAGATCATGGGCAAGGGCAAGGGCGGGGAACCCGCGGGCATGCTCGCGGAGGGCATCCGGGCCGCGTTTGGCGACTTCGCCGGGTTCAAGACGCAGTTTTCCACGGCGGCCGCAAACCGGTTCGGCAGCGGCTGGGCCTGGCTCGTCGTAGACAAATCCGGCAGGCTCCAGGTAATCAGCACGGCCAACCAGGACTCACCCATCATGGACGGCCACAAGCCGATCCTGGGTCTGGACGTCTGGGAACACGCGTACTATCTGCACTACCAGAACCGCCGGCCGGACTACATCGCCGCCTGGTGGAACACGGTGAACTGGGACAAGGTGACGGAATACTACAAGGCCGCTCACAAATAGCGGCGGATCGTTGGACTCCACGCACAAGCCGACCGCGCGTCCGAGCATGCTCGGAACGCGGTCGGCTTGCCTGACATTCACAGCCGTGTGCGGCGCGGGCGGAAGAAATCAGCGTTTGGGCTTGCGGAACACCGCCACCACGTCCTCGATCGGCACCACAAAAAGCTGGTTGTCCGACTCGAAGTCCACGGGAATGGCGTTCTTGGGGTTGAAGAGAATCTTGTCGTACTGGCGGATGGGGAAGTTCTCGTCGTTCTCCACCTGGGCAGAGACGGCCACGATTCGCCCGGTGATGGTGGGGATTTCGATGGAGTCGGGCAGCTCGATGCCGCCCTTGGTCTTCTTCTTGTCCTCGTCCTTGCGGATGAGGACGCGTTTGCCGACCGGCTCCACCGTCTCCAGCCGTGCGCGAGTTGAGTCCGCCTTTTCCGCCATGAACCGCTCCTGAACGTCTGAATTCCTGTACAGCCGAGCACCACCGGCTATACTGCGAAATCCTAGCCTGCGCCGGGGGATTGGACAAGTGTCGCCCCGGAGATACCGACCGTCCGACGAGGGTTGGGATTTCGCGTACTTCGAATGACGCGGAGCGCATTCCTGCTGCAAGGTGAAATGGAGCCGTGCAGACGTCGCTGACAACACCACGGATGAACCGCTCGTGACCCGTCGCCCCGTGCATGTCGCCCTGGTCTCCCTGGGCTGTGCCAAGAACCTGGTTGACTCCGAGAAGATGCTCGGCCAACTGGCCGAGGCCGGCTGCGTGATTACGAGCGACGCCGGTGACGCGGACGCAATTGTGGTCAACACGTGCGGGTTCCTCGCCGCCGCCCGGGACGAGGCGCTGCAGGCCATTCGCGATGTCGTCCGGCTCAAACGGAAGGGCCGGTGCCGGCGGGTCGTTGTCGTGGGCTGCCTGGTCCAGCGCGACGGGACAGAACTGCTCCAGCAGGTCAAGGGGATCGACGCCCTGGTCGGCGTCCACAACCGCGACGACGTGGTCCGAGCGGTGCTGGCCCGCCCGACGAAAGGCCCGCGAACGGTGGACACGTATCTGGGCGACTACCACCCATTCGTCCACACAGACACCGCCCGCCTGCGCATCACGCCCCCGCACTATGCGTACCTTCGCATCAGCGAGGGCTGCGATCAGAAATGCACGTTCTGCACCATACCGGCCATACGCGGCCCCATGCACTGCAAGCCGCCCACCGTTGTCCTGGCGGAGGCCCGGGAGCTGATCGCGGACGGGGCCGTGGAACTGAATCTCATCGGCCAGGACACCACCAGCTACGGCCTGGACGCGAACGAGGGCTTCGGCCTGGCCGGCCTGCTTCGGCAGCTCAACAGACTGGACGGCGCCCGCTGGATTCGCCTGCTCTACGCGTACCCCACGACGTTGACGGATGAGATGATCGACGCGATCGCCGAGTGCGACCGGGTCGTCAAATACGTCGACATCCCGCTGCAACACATCAACGACCGCGTTCTGAAGGCGATGGCCCGGCAGGTCACGCGGGCCCAAACGGAACGGCTGATTGAGACACTGCGAACCCGCATCCCGGGGCTGCACATCCGAACCACGCTGATTGCCGGGTTCCCCGGCGAGACCGATGCCGAATTCGAGGAGCTCGTCCGCTTCATCCGCGAAACCCGATTCGATGCACTTGGCGTCTTTGCGTACTCCCTGGAACCCGACACACCGGCCGGCCGCATGAAGGGCCAGGTGCCCGAAAGGATCAAGCAGCAGCGGGTCGACCGACTCATGCGCGTCCAGCAGGAAATCGCCTTCGCGCAGGCCGACGCCCTGGCGGGGCAGGAACTCGAGGTCCTCATCGAGGGCCCGCCGGTGGATGGGCTGCAGCCGGCCCGCCACGCCGGACAGGCCCCGGAGGTGGACGCCGTCACCCTGCTGCAGAACAGCAACGCCGCCCCCGGCCAGTTCATCCGCGTCATCTGCACCGGCCGCCGCGACTACGATTTGCTTGCCCGACCTGCAGAGAGTAAGCTTCCCGCCGTCTGAACGCCCGTCGAACGCCGATGACACGAGCCCCCGCGGTTGGGCTCCTGCCTTTTGCCTCGACCGGCTTCTCGGGCTTCGTGATGGCCATCAATGTTCCCAATCAGATCACCCTCGGACGGCTGGTGCTGGCGACCATTCTCTTTGTCTGCCTGGCCCAGTACGAGCACGGCCAGTCCAGCCTGCGCATGCTTGATTGGGCCGCCGCGCTGTTCATCGTGGCGGCCGTCACGGACATGCTCGACGGCTATCTCGCTCGCCGGCAGAACCAGGTCACGTCTTTCGGACGCGTGCTGGACCCATTCGTCGACAAGGTGCTGGTGTGCGGCTCGTTCATCTTCCTCTGCGGCCCGGGCTTTGTGGACAACACCGCCGTCCCCCCCGCAAACGTATCCCACGTAAGTGCGTGGATGGTCGTGCTGATCATTGGCCGTGAGTTGCTGGTGACCAGTCTGCGCGGCTTCTCCGAAGCGCAGGGCGACTCGTTCGGGGCCAACGTATTCGGCAAGGCCAAGATGATGGTCCAGAGCATCACGATCCCCGTGATCCTCGTTTTCCAGGCGCACCCGGACAGCGTTTTCGCCTCACCAAACGTGCGTTGGATTCAACCCGCGCTCGTCTGGCTGACCGTCATCGTGACGACCGCCTCGATGGGCTCGTACCTGCTCCGCGCCCGCAACATCCTCACCGAACTCTCCCGCCCGACCGACCGCGACAAGAAATCGTAGCCTCCGGCCCCAGCCATGCCGCACTGAGCATAGGCCGGCAACTTCGGCGATGCGGGTTTTGCGGTGAATCGGTCATCCGCCTCGCGGCGCAGCAGTTTCAACTCGCCGCGGGTGGCGTCCCAGGGAACCCGCTCTCCCTGACTCTCGGGGGTCGGCTGAGCACAGATTCACGTCGCGTCGGGACCGGATGCCGGGCCCCCCGGAACCACGCCGCGCGCAACCCGAGGCACCAGACCATCGTATGGGCGGCACTCCCGTCAACGCAAGAAGTAGGTATGGTGTACCCCGATTTCTCCTATTGCTGTCCGACAACCGGATCACGTTCATTGGCCGGCCTGGATGTCGGCCTGAGAGCGGCCAACTTTCTAACGCGTTCCACTTCATATCGCAGGGGTGCTGGGACCTCCCCCCCAACGCCGATTGCCGCAAGCTGATCAGCCGCTTGTTCAGGTCTTCCGCTCTTGACATACCGTTTGGCCGCACGCAACCGCAGATGGTCGGCCAGTGGAAAATCCCCGTGCATGCGGAGGAACTCCGATGCCTGCTCCGCCGACTCGGCAGGGTCATCGAGCCCTTCCGGGTGCCACTGCTTGAACGCCGTCCAGAAGTTCAACCAGTGGACGAGTACGGACTCGGGACACTCAACGCGCACTCTACGAAGGATTGCGGCGTGCTCAGCGAACTTTCCCTGACGGGGGACCTGCCCCGACCAATCGCCCGGATCGACAAGTCCCCCCTGCGCGTAAAGCGGTAACTCCGGCATCATATCCAACGCACGCCGGTCCTGTCCCCCGGGTGGCGTGATTTGGATTTCGATGGGATCAGACTGAACCACCGCAGGACACATGATCTCTACGCGAAGGTCGTAGGTCCCGGGCGGTAGATACATGATCTCACGCACGGTGCTATTCATGGATGATTCCAAAGCCAGACACAACGCCACATCCATTGCCACTTCGGCGCCGGGCTTCAACGGTGCACCTGGGCTTCTGATGGAAGGCCCGGAGAATGCGGCCAGGGGCTTGAGGCGGCACTCGTTCCCGTTCTCATCTGTCGCAAGTAGTGAGAGCAGACTCGCATCGCACATGGAGTCGCTATCCTTGAAGTATGTGTATGCGACTTGTTCCCCCGTATTCCTGAGCGTCAATCGCAAGCAGATGGGTGAAGCCAATACCGTCTTCGATGTCAACAACTCCACCTGCAGTTTCAGCGAGCTCTCCTGTTCGCCTCCGTGCGCCCCGTTGAGGACAGTGAAAAGCAACAACATGCCGCTGACAGTTCCTAGGTGCATCGATCCTTTCCTTTCTCTTCAACGCCTGCCGAGTTCACCACTAGCGCGGATGTCGCGGATTTCGTCACCAAACAGCCAACAATTGACCCCCGAGAAATCATTGATCAAGGAACCTGGATTCCGGTGATTCGGGATCCCCATCTGGTGGCCGATTTCATGTGCAATTATCTGTGATTCGGCCCATTCGTGAGATTCACCCCGCCCGTAGCCAGGCCAAATGCAACCACAGCCCATGAACTTCTGCCAACGGAAGTCCCGAAGAGTCTCTTGCAGAACCAGGGAGACATTGTCAGCAGGGTACGACACCGGGGTCAACCCAAATGTGGCACTTATGTCGCCAAGTTCATCGTGCGTATGGTTGGGATGTGGACCGTGAATGTGATACCGATAGTCTGGATCCAGATCCACCGTGGAAGCTGCTTCGTCGGGATCATCGTTCTCCCCATAAGCCTGAAACCCACTCAGTATGGTCACGGTCCATCGCGACGGCATTGGGAACAAGTTCTGATTAACCACGCAGTAATCCACGAAGGTGGCATCATACGGCATCGTGGCCAGGAATGGCGTAGTGATATCGCGGCACGACGATACCTCGAAGAACTGAACATAGCAAACGTCAAACTTCTCGGAGAGTACAGGAAGCAATGTTGCCACATCGGGGATCCGCGGAAGAATCATTGGAAAGTCGTCATCGCAGACCTTCGCATCCTTATTGAGGTTTGAGATCGGCACGGGGCCTTGGACTTCGACGGACTCGTATCCCAGTTCGGGATGGTAACCAAGGACCGCGAAGCTCTGCCACGGATCGAGAACGATCAAGGAACCGGCTTCGAATCTTCCGTGGTCATCGAGTTCCGGAATGTCAAGGAAGACGCGCATCTCGTCTGGGTCGTGAGGCGGTCTCGGAAGAACGTCGTGGATCAGAAAGATGTAACCATAGAGTTCGATATCCTTCCCGCGTTCCATAGAGTCAAGCTCCAGCCAGACGCGTCGCCAGACGGTGAGCATGTCAGAAACGACCAACCACGGCAGAGCGGCTCCGCTATCCATGAAGCCTTGCGTCACATGGGAATCTTCAACACCATCCACGATGGTCGATGCGCAGGCGCGGTAGTTGTTGCCGGGCAGGGTCGAGAGAGTCAGCACGTGTCGAGCCACTCCGTTTGCGTCGGTCTGTACAGTCCATTGCCCCACACCAGGATCTGTCTCCCCTCGCGGATTGTTGTCGGGACCAACGGCGTCACCATCAACAAGCTGAAGGTCTCTGATCTCAGGATGGGCGGTACTTTGATCGAACGGGTCATCCACATCAAAGGTTCGCAGTTGCACTACCGGCTGGTAAGCAATCGGTGGGACGATGGTGATTGCCAATGCCACCTTGCTTCGTTCGGACATGAACGGGTCCCAAAACGGATTCGTGTCGTCCGGAAAGATGCGCAGTCCTCCATTATTCGGACAGGTGGTGAGCGGCGTGCTATCCTCCGCGAACTCTTGCCACTCCACCGTCTCCACCTGGACCACGGTTACGACAACCTCGTCGCTGCAAAGAACCTGTCCGCCAGAATCCTCCAATACGAGCTTAAGTCGCACGGATCCGGCCGAGACACCCTCGATCCCCAGCGTCACGGGGTCGTTTGTGGGGATCGGCACTTGACACTCGCCGCCGACTTCCGGTCCAAGGATCTGTGCAGCTCCCAGATTGCGACTCTCGAAAACCCTGAGATGGGAGGGCTGGTCGAGGGTCAGTTTCAGCGCGGCACCGGCCGGTACGGCGGCCGGATCGATGGCCCGAATCACCATCTCAGCCACATCGTTCAGATCGTCCTCGTGATCGATGGTCCCCGCGTCTGCGCCCAAAGAGTCCGGCACGCCGTTCCCATTGTCGTCGTCGTTGTTGATCCAGAGCCATTTACCCGGTGAAGTGGCACTGAACGGATTCCCCTCAATGGCGTCATCCGCCTCAGTGATCGCGCCGCTGTTGTCGCTGTCGACATCCAGATCCACGATCGCCTCCACTCCCACCGGGGGCGGATCGATCACCGTCCGCTCCTCGGGCACCGGCTGCCCGCCCGGGGGGCACGTGTTACCGCGGCTCACGACCTCCAGAACCAGCGGGGCCGGCGCGATCGGGCTCTCCGGTGCGATCTGAACCGTTACCGTGAACTCCTTCGCCTGGCCCGGCCCGAGCGCAACCGAGTTGGACTGCGGCAGCCCCAGCAACTTTCCCTCGCCGGGCAGCAACGGGTCTGGCTGGCGGAGCGTCCAGAAGTAGCCCTCCTTGCATGGGGAAGTATTGCGAATCGTGAACTGGACGTCCACCTCGGCCCCAGTGCAACCCTCACCAGTGAGGATGTTCTCCACTGCCGCGGGCCACGCCTTGTCCACATGATGGGGCATCCCGCCAACGCAGCAGTCGGTCGTGCACTCGTCAAAGTCTTCGGTCTTGTCAACGCAGGCGCCGTTCTCGCATTTCTCGCAGCTCTGCGCGTCGCACTGAGAAGCGCATTCGCCACCTTGGCACTCCATACATCGCTGGGCATCGCAGCCTGCTTCGCAGGTGCCGTTTACGCAATGTGTACAACCGCTGCAGTACACGCCGCAGCAAGGGCCGGGAGGTGTCTCGCAGCAGTCCGGGTGTACGCCCGGGCAGCCTCTTCGTGGGATTTCAACACGAACGGGGTTTTCGCCGTTGAGCGAGGCCCGCCCTGCCGGCCATGTGGGGCAAGTCTCCCCCTCAGTGGCCGGCCTCGGCCGACGGCCGTGAGTGCAGCCCGGCAGCGCAACGACGGGGTCCGACGTTGTACAAGACGCGCCGAGCCCCCCCCGCCTCTTCCGCCGCCCCTGGCGGAAGTGTTCTACCGATGGCGAGCCCGATGGTCCGGTTGCTGGGAATGCCTGGACCAGTTCCCCCGCGAATCCCGGTTCGGGGAGATCTGCGCGAGCGGAGCGCACCGTCGCAGGGTGAATATTCACACGGAACCCGCATAACTCCCAACGCCTTGATCCGCCACGGAAGATCCCCACATCCGAAACCCAGCACCGGCCCCCGTCGGCGGGCGGAGAAACCGTCTTCTCAGCCCCACCATCGCGTCCGAAGCGGCGCCGGCGCCGGCGTCCGCCTCGGCTCGGTGCCAGCGGGATTGCTGAGCGAAGGAAGGCCCGGATAACCTGTGCGGCCGTATGGGGTTGCAGCGAGAGGGCCAATGGGGGTAGAATGTGGGTCCGGTTCCAGAAGAAGCTTCATGGTGCATGAATTGCGGGGCAATGAAGCCAGAGCAAGGAAAGGCCGATTCGATCGCAGACCGCGCCCAGGATGAGGAGAGTAACATGTGTGCGCAACCTTTCGACTCCGTCCGGCAATGCGCCCACGCGTCCCAGACGGCGAAGCCAACTCGCCGGGGCGCTTTTACGCTGATCGAGCTGCTGGTGGTCGTCTCGATCATTGCTTTGCTCATCGCGATCCTGCTGCCTTCCCTGAAGAAGGCCCGCGACCAATCGCGCAACGCCGTGTGCAAGAGCAATCTCCACCAGATCGGGCTGGCGATGGGATCGTACGCTGCAGATGACCCCCGAAACGTGTACCCGTCCTGGAAAACCATCGGGGGCGCGAGCTTCCGTGTGGCGCCGGGTAAGGTCTTCAACGGTGGTGCTCCGGAGAAGTACGGCCTGCAGGCCACGCTGGAGCGGATGGGCATCATGAAGACGGGCAATACCAAGGCCTGGGTGTGCCCACTGAATGATTACGCGACCAGCGGTACGGAAGCCGTTATGGGTGCTGGGAAGTATCCGCGTGAGCGGGATTACGGCAGCACGTACTGGTTCAACGCGAACGACCAGATCACGCAGAACCCCTATAACTACAAGGCGGGCAGGAACGTAACGATCCGCACGGCTGTGGGGCCGGATTATGACGATCGTACGACGGCCCCGCTGGTCGGGGACAACTGGAGCCTGATGCCGTACAAGAGCGGGGAGGCACGCCCCGACACCGAGAACGCTCCGGGCTATGGTGAGCAGTGGGGACAAGGTTCCAACTCGGGTTCGTTCCGAGCGCGTCCCTGGGTGTACTGGCACCGCGGGAGTGCTTCGCGCGATCGAAAGTACACCGCGAACGAGGAAGAACAGAAGTTCGGCTGGGGGATCAACCTCCTTCACCTGGATCTGGGAGTCGGTTTCCAGCCGATGTCGCGAACGCAGAAGGCCTTCTGACGGGTCCCACAAGCACGATTGACTGCCCGATGCGCCGGCGGGTCATGCCTCTCGTCCTCATTCGGTGCTGACTTGTGAGGGCGCTCCTGGTTCGCGGCGAATCTCGTCAGATCGCGACCGGAAGGCTGCCCTGCGCTCCCCTGCCTTCTCACTTCGGTGCATCCGCACGGCCATGTGCGTATGCACAGTGCTCCAGCATAATGGGACTCGCTTCACGAGCGGCGGCGGCTCGCGACGCAGGATGCGCCAGCGTCGCGATTATTGGACGGGAGTGCCAGTGAGCGGCGTTCGGTCCGGGGCCGGAATGCGCTGGCGCGAAAGCGCCAGGCGGCCGGCCCGGGCGCTATCGATTCTGCAGCGTGCGGAAAGCACTGGGAATGGAGCCTCAGAAGGGGCGCCTCCGAACGAAACGGAGGCCGCGTGGTTGCATGATTCGGGGTGTTTGACTAGAATACACGGGTCAGGAAGAGGGTTTGTGTAACAGGAGAGAGAGTGAGTGCCGCCGGGGTCGGCACCAGCTCTCTTTTTCTGTTTGGGCAGGGGTTGCGGCCGGTTGTCTTGCGTCCCAACGTGGAACGTGCCGGCGTCCGGAGCAACGCTCTGACGAACATGTAGAAAAGGCCTCGTTATTCTCTCTCACGAAGGAGGTATGGAAGATGGCAGGAAAGCAATTGAAGGTGCTTCTGACAGCAGTCTTGGTTCTGGCGTTTGCCGCAGGGAGTCAGGCGGACTATGTTGAGGTCTTCCCGTTGTCGACGATGCAAGCGGTCGACTCCACGATCAGCCTGCACCAGGCCTGCAACAGCCAGGGCAGCACGGCCTACAGCATCGTCAGGGCTGGCGCGGCAAGCCCCTACAACTCCTACGTGATCAAGACAACCGATCTGGGCGGCACGCCGACGTCGGTGGCCCTGACGAACACCGCTTCCCCGGCCTGGTCGGGGACTGGCGTGGATTACATCCTGCCAGGCAACACGCTGGCGTTCGTGGGAAACGACCTGATGTTCTCGGATGGGCGGACCGACCAGATCTACCGCGTGGATCTGACCACGGGGACCCCGTCGGTCTACCTGAGCAACGCGCAGCTGATCGCGCAAACAGGCGGTGCTCAAATCACGATCACCAATGGGGTCACGCCCTCGGGCGAGTACGTCTTCTACGAATCGGATACGGATCAGATTTTCGCAACCTCGGGCGCAGGCAATGTGTTGCTTCTGGTTTCGAACGCAGAACTTCAGAACGCCCAGGGCAACACGGTCGTAAGTGGCGGGCTGACGTACGATGGCGCCGACAACCTGTATTGGGGAAACACCACCACGGACGGCATCTGGCGCCGCGACTCCGGCGGTACAATCACCGAAATTCTGACGGCTGCAGACATCACGGGTGTGACGGGCGCATCGGGCGCGGGGTTCGGCGATATCTTCTATGCGCCGAACGGTCTCATGTACTTCCGAGACACCACCGCAAGGTCGATCCTGTCGTTCGATCCCACAGCGGCAGACCCGGCATCCAGCCTGGCCCTCGTTCTGACCCAGGCGCAGTTGGAGGCCGGCCCGGCCGGTACCGCGTTTGTGGATCCATTCAGTTGGTACGCGGGAACGGACAATCTGGCGTTCGCCACGATCGGGTCCGGCAACAAGGGGTACTACTCAATCCCCGAGCCGGCCTCGTTGGCCCTGCTGGCAATCGGATGCCTGGTCCTGGTGCGGCAGCGGCGCGCGCAGTGATCGCGTCGGCACCTGCGGAGGAGACGTTCACCGGCGAAGCATGCCCGAACCGGCCGCCGTTGCGGAGGCGGCCGGTTCTCGGGCCTTTCGCAGGGACGGCGTTTGCGGGCGACGGAAAGAGGGAACTGAGCGGGCGTGAGGGCACACTGCAAACGGGTCGACTGCACAGGAGACTCGGGCGACGGGAGTAACGGATCATGAGACAAACGGAGATTCTGGTCACGGCTGCAGTGCTGGCAATGGTGTCTCTCTCGCCGGCTGCAACCATCGAGGAGCTGGTCGACTTCGACCTCATGCGGGTGGGGGCGCAATACAACTACGTGGGCTCCCACGCCTTTGACGGCACAACGGTCTACGCCGTCATCCGCGGCATCGAAAGCAGCATCACCCCGGAATGGGAGTCTCAAATCACCCGCGTGGACGACTTTCTGGGTGTGCCGATGACTACACTTCTGGTCTCAAATGCCCAGTGGAAAGCATTCACCGGCGGGGGCCAGTATGACACGATTCTCCCCGGCGAACGGATGCGGGTTGTGGGCGGCCAGTTGCAGTTTCTTGACGGGGCAACGGACGCCGTGTACCGCGTGGACGTGACGACGGGCGCGCTGAGCGTGTTAGTGTCGAACGCCCAGATCCAGGCGCACACCGGCCTGACTTCCGCTCGCCTGATCGGTGCGACGGCGTTCTCGCCTGACGGGGACATGGTCATGTACGATGAGGACAGCAAGGCCGTTCTGATGGTAGACGCTGCGGGCGCGCTGTCCACCTTGATATCCAACACGGATTTCCAGACGTTGTACAGCGCGGCCCCCGTCAGCAACGTCTCGGGTGGAATGACGTTTGACCGAAGTGGAAACCTATACTGGGCCCTGAGCTATCATGGATCTGCCCCCACGATCAGCGGGTCGATCTACCAACGTCAGGCATCCGACGGCACGCTCAGCCTCGTGGTCGCACAGAGCGACATCTGGAGCGTCACGGGCAAGGTTGGTAACGTGGCGTTCAACGATATCTTCTGTGCCCCCGACGGCAACGTGTACTTTTACGACCGGCGGGGAGATGTGGACTCGATCCTCTACTTCCACCCGAGCGATCCGGTGGGCTCGCTGACGGTGTTTCTGACCGAGGCGGAGATTCAGGCCGGCCCCATCGGTTACGTCGAGATCAACATCGACGCCCTCAACGCGTATGGCAACCAGCTCACCTGGCATCACTTCGATGCCCTGTCCGACGTGTACGCGTCGGAGCTGGCCGGCTTCGCGGGTGATTTCGACAAGGACGGCGACATCGACCTGTGGGATGCCGGGCGATTCCAGATATGCTTCGACGTGACGATCACGGCCGACAGCCCTTGCGCCCCGGTGGATTTCAACACCAACGGCGTGGTGGATCTGGCAGACTGGATCACGTTTGAGGGCCGGTTCAAAGGCCCGCAGTAGGTCCGCCCACCGGTCGCCCAAGGTGCGATCGGGGGGCCTTCACTGTCTTGGTGGTGTTTCCTTCAAGCGTTAACCCGCCCCCCTGTTCCTCTGGTGGGTCTGGGCTCGGCGTGAACCGGTCTTCACTCCTTCAAGGCGGCGCGAGCCTCGACCATCCGCCCCGGCTCATCCGCGACCGCCGTCTGCACGATGCAGAGCGGTGGCACGTTCGCGAGACGCGCGGTTGACGCGGCGCAAGACCCTGCGCTCAGGGGTGGCTACCGCTCGGGTGTTTCACGGGGTCCAGGGCTCGTTGGGGCCCGTGAGCAAGCGTGCCCGCGTGCGCCGTGCCTCGGCGCGGACCGCCTCCGGAGCCGCTGGGTCGTCGGCGAGCCGTTGGACACCCTCCAATATCTCGGCCCGCCGGTGGGAAAGAGTGAACCAGCCCAGCGCCTCGATCAGCGTGACCCGCAGCGTTAGCTCCTCGTCCGGGGCGAGCGCAAGGGCGAGCAAGCGACCGGCCAAATCGTGCGCCCGGAGATTGCGGAAGGAGCGGGCGGCCTGGATGCGCCTCTTCAGGGGCTCGTCCCGATTCTCCAGGACACCAATGTCGTCACGGCGGACGGGGCCAGGCTGTACGATCCGGTTGAGCCGCTCCTGAAGTGCCGCGTCGGCCGCGGCGAGCGGGTCGCGGGCCAGGAATTCGGTCACGGCCGCCTCAACCGCCTCCGGGGACAGCTTGTCCAGCGCGCCCGAGGCATTGAAGGCCACCCGCCGGCCCGGGTCGCCGATCGCCGCCTTCAGCAGCGGAAGCGCGAAGGCATCGAGCCCCACGTCACCCATCAGGGCCGCCGACTGACGCCGAACCGCCTCGAAGGGATCTGCCAGGCCGATCCGGAGCCCTTTATGGAATGCCTCGCTCCGAGAAGCCGCCAGGCTGCGCAACGCCTCCATGCGTACCACCGGCGAGGGGTCTGAGGCCAGGTATTCGAGCAGGGCCGCCTCGGAGTTCGGAGTGGCGCCCAGAAAAGAAACCGCCAAGGCTCGCAGCGGTGTCTCCGGGCGAGCGAGCCAGTCGCGCCAGACCTGCTCGTCGGGATTCCTGCACAGCAGGGTCGAGAGGTCGACCCCAGCCTCGGGCGCGAAGCGCACCGTCGGATCCCCGATTAGGTGATACTCGATGTAAGGGTGAAGGCGGTGATACTGGCCGACCCGCGCACCGTGGGCCAGTGCTCCGAGGAACTGCGCGGCCCACTGATCCTGGCGGACGTTCACCGTGTTGGCCACCACAACCTGGACCGAGCCGCTCCCATGCACGTACTCCTGGGCCACCGACGGTGCGTCGATGAAGCGGCCGTTGAAGCACTGGTCCAGAAGCATCACCTGCGGGGTCGGATCGAGCAGAGCGATCTCGGTCGCGGTGAGCTCCTTGCGCGCCGCGGCGGCCTCGTCGGCCGCGATGACGGCTTCGTCGAACGCATTTCTGAACCAGCTCAGGGGAAGATCGCGGCTTTCCATAAGTTCGAGTTGGGTCTCCGCCGAACCTTTGTCTCGATCGCGCGCATTCCGCAGACGCTGACGCAGGAAGAGCTGAATCGCGTCGATCTGGGAATCCATCGAGGGCAGGACCTGAGCGCCGAGGAGATACTGTGCATCCGGTGCGCCGTGCGCATGGAAGAGGGCGAGCTGGAGGCCCGGGAGTTGCAGGTCTCTGACGACTCGCTCCTTCAGATCGAGCCCACGGGAGTGGTAGTAGGAAGCGAGGCTCCCCCCGGGCAGTCGGAGGCCCGGCAGGATCTCGCGAAGCTCCATCTGCATGGCCATCCACGCTTCCAGGCACTGGGAATGATAGCCGTGCCCCCCCACCACGACGGCACGCCGCAGCGGGGCCGGCCCGGCTTGGCGGGCCTCTGCCAGTCGCTCGATCGTGGCCTTCAGGCGTTCCAGACCCTCGGGTCCGGGAGCCGGAGGAAAGAGCCGGGCGGTGTAGATGTCCTTCTCGATCCGCTGGGGCGAGTCGGGGCGGAGCGAGTAGTAGTGGAGCCAGGGCTCCTCCTCTTCTGTCCCCAGATGGTCAAAGCGCAGTTGGAAGCACTCGTAGAAGCGGTCTGAGGGCACGGAGGAGCGCCGCATCGGATAGCGCACCTGGTCCATCTTGAAAGCTGAGGTGAGGTGCTGGGCATCGCGGAGCATGGGCACCGGGATCCGTCCCACCAGGACCGCTCCCTCCAGCGGTGGCTCACCCTGATGAAGTGAGTGGAGCAGGGCTCGCACATCCTCGGGTGTGGCGAAAGCGTCGTGGATCAGACGGACGGGGAGGCCGTCTGCCTCAATGGCTGTCGCCCAGGCCCGCAAGGCCGGTTCCGCCATGGCAAAAATCTCCTGGTCAGCCACGATGGCGAAGCAGGAGACAGCGGCCGGCTGGGTCGTCTGGGCCGGTGGCTCTGCGGTAGCCACGGGGACGGCCAGGAACAAGAACACGAGCCAATACATCGCGCGCATGGGGACACTCCACCTTGGGGTATGCACTGTTGGACAATCTCACGGAATCAGAACGCCCCGGAACCGCTCCCAGGCAACACGCGAGAATGATAAGCCCGGCCCCGTGCCTACTCAAGCTCGTGGGTACAGAGCCCCACGGTTGAGCGTCACCCCCTGCCCGACCGCGAGAAGAGAGCACAGTGTCCCGCGTTGGCAATCCGGGGTCGTTGCCGTGCCGGCCTTTCCGGCGCGCCATCGAGGCCAGCCACCTGGAAAACGTGCCACCTTCGGTGGCCGGCCCCGGCCGACCACAGTCAGTACAGCCCGGCAGCGCAACGACGGGGTCCGGCGCAGTGCAAGATGATTCCAAGTCTGGAACGGCCGGCCTCCCGAAGGGGAGCCGGGACCCCCGGAAGCTCACGCCACCGCAGGGACCGCCCATCGGTGAAAAAAAGCCGCCCGGTTGGGGGCGGCGTGTGGGGTTTCGCGGGTTTCGCTTCGGTCCGGGGTCCGGTTCCGGGGTCTCAGCGGACCAGTTCGCGACCGGCCTTGGTCAGGGCGGCCGCGCGGATGAACTGCCCCTTCTCGTTGTAGAGGCGGCCGGTCCAGATGTAGCCGGCTTCCTTGAGGGCCTCGAGCCAGCCGTCCATGTGTTCGGCGGCGCCGTCGGCGGAGAAGCCGCTGTGTTCCGCCACTTCGCTGGCAAGTTCGAATTCCGTCAGCGGATGCTCACGCAGCCTTCGGAGAATCACCAGCTCGTGCTGTCGCAGCTCATTCAACGTTTGCATGCACTCTACCCTCCGTTCTATACGGAACATCGGCCCGCGGGCCGAGGGTCGCTTCCACCGTCCGCCGTATTGTAGACCGGACTGCCCGTCCATTTCCACCGCGCCGACGCGAATCGACGGATTCCGGTCCGGACCTGCACGAGCGGACCGGGAATGCACGGCACAGGGCACGTCGGCAAAGGCATGGGGAACTTACCCAAGGCCGGGAATCAAGGAACTCGGGGCGATAACAGACGGGGAATGTCCAGGCCACGCCCGGTCGGTTGCGTTTCGCCCGGCGTCCGGTTCAGCGAATGTACCCCAGGGACCGAAGCTGCTCGATGACTTCCGGCGTGAGGGTGCGCGTCCCGCCCTGGGCCACGATCGCCCGCAACGCTTCCTCCGCGTCGAGCCACCGGATGAGTTCCTGATCCAGCCGCTCGGCAACGTCCGGCTTCTCCGCGAAGACATCGTTCATCTCGCCGGGGTCCCGATTCAGGTCATACAGGCTGCGCCGGCCGCCGCGCCAGAGGTGAAGCTTGTAATTCTCCTGACGGACCGTGTGGTGGGATTCCATGAAGCTGGCAAAAGCGGTGAGCGCCTCCGCCGCCTCCGGCGGCCCGTAGAGTATCGGCACGAGGCTTGTCCCCTGCAGCACGTCCGGGGCCGCCGCCCCGGCCAGGGCCGCCAGCGTGGGATACACGTCGATGCTGCGAACGACCGGCGCCACCCGTTTGCCGATCGGCACGTCAAGCCCCGCAAAGATGAGTGGCACGTGGATGGTCGCCTCATCGGGGATGCCGGCGTGCCCAATCCTGCCGCGCTCAAAAAACCGCTCGCCGTGATCCGCGATCACCACGATGAGCGTGCGATTCCTGCGGCCGGCCCGCTCCAGAATGTCCGGCAGGGCCCGGAGGGCGTCGTCCAACTGGGCCAGCTCCGCATCGTAGAGGTCGATGAACTGCCGCTGCGTTTCCGGGGCGACGGAGCGGCGGGCGTCCAGCCGTCGCTTCACGCGACTGTGCAGCCACTGCCGATAGCCCGGGTACGATTCCCGCGACACAGTTCGCTCCGACCGGCTGAACTTCTCGAAATACTCGTAGTTCGGGTCGTACGGCATGTGGGCATCGCGCGTCAGCATGAAGAAGAACACCGGCTGCCCCGCGGGCCGACGCGCCAGCCAGGATTCGAAGTCGCGGAGGATGGCGGGGGTGTCCATTTCGTGCGACGTGACCGCGTCGTCGAACCCCTGGCCGATGTTGTAGAACTCGCCCGCCTGCACGTTGTTCACGCGGGAGGCAGTCGCGTAGCCGGCGTCCTTCAGGCACTCGGCCAAAGTCACCACGTCGTCGGCCAGGATCCGCTGGGGCGTGAACTCGCCGGCGATGATGTCCCGGTCCCCGGACATGTCGGTCAGGCCGTGGACGTTCGGGGTCAGGCCCGTCAGCAGGCTGGTGACCGAGGGCTTGGTCCAGGACGAGGCGCTGGTGGCGTTCTCAAACAGCACGCCGGAGGCGGCCAGTGAATCCAGGAACGGCGTGGTGTTGCGGTCGTATCCGCCGAAGCCGGTGTGGGCCATGCGAAACGTGCAGAGGGTGACCAGCACGATGTCGGGCCGATCGGGCCGACCAACGGCAAAGCGGTCGGCCGGCTCCCCGCGCCGGCACCCCCCCGCCACCACCGCCAGCAGGCCCATCCAAACCAGGCCTCGTCGCAAGAACAACGTCACCGGCTCGTCTCCGCACCCGGTGCGACCGGACGGGCGCCGTCCGGCCGGGCAGGCAAAGGGAGCCGCGCCCGACGCGGACGCGGCTCCCCGTGTGCATCTCAAGGGTTGTCCATCGCGCCACGCCTACTGAGTCGACGGTGCGCGATACGTCACGGCCTGGCGGTTGGCACCAAGCGTGCGGCCATCCACACCGGTGGCCGGCAGGTTGCGAGCGTGCGACGGCGTCTCCACGGGCACGCCCCGGAAGGTCCGTTGGATCTTCTTGGCGCCGCTGCCGTAGTAGTCATAGTCGTCGTAGTCGTCGTAGTCATCGTAGTCGTAGTCGTAGTCGTCGTAGTCGTCGTAGTCGTCATACCCGTCGTAGTCATACCAGTCGTAGTCGTACCAGTCGTAGTCGTTCGGGTCGTAGTAGTACGGGTTGTCCCCGTCCCGCGGGCCGCAGTCCCCACAGTCCGTTCCGTACTCGCACAGTCCGGTGACGGCCCCGGGGCCGCCGTCGTCGCATTCGCCGTCGAAGGCCCAAGTGCAGTAGTTGTAGCAGATCTCGTCCGCCGAGCCGCCCGAGCCGAGCTTGTCAATCTGGGCCTGGCCCTCATAAATCTTGTCCGCGCCGCTGCTCAACTGCGTGTCAAACCGGATCGTGTACATCCCGGGGGTGAACTGGGTCCCGTCGGTCTTCATGAAGTACACGTATCCGTCGGAGAAGGCCTGGTCGAAGGTCTGTTCGCCCTGCCCGCCGTTCGGATCGGTCACCGTGATCGTGCGGATGAAGACGGGAGCATCAAAGTGGTAGAAGAACACGAGGTATACGACCGTGTCGCCGAAGGCGTTGGCGTCCGCGAACTGGAAGGCGGCGTCCAGGTATCCGTTGGGTTCCGGCCCCGGCTGGTCACCGCCGTCGCCGCCGTCGTCGCCGCCACCGTCTCCATCGTCGGGATCGACGGGCGGCTCGCGATCGCCCGCGGGCTGGATGGAGTACGCCTCGAACACGGTGCGCTCGAACGTCTCATAGGCCATCCACATGTATCCGCGGTCGCCCCACTGCGTGCTCCAACTGTTCATGATGCGGTACGCCCCGCGACCGTCGTCGTAGCCGACGCAGGCCATGGCGTGGGCCGCGTGAATACTGCCCTGCTGCAGCGGCACGCCGCTGCCCCGGTACACGGAGTCTCCCGTGTACTGCATGAAGTCGTTGTCCAGCGTCGCGCCGATGACAACGACGCGCCCCTGGGCAAGCTCACCCTTGACCGCGTTGCGGTTGGCCGGATCCACCCGGTTGAAACTCCCGATGCGGAAGTTTGCTGCATCCGAGGCAGCCGGATCGAGGCACTGGTCATCAAAATACGGCTGGACCGCCAGACTCGAACACCCGCGCGACACCAGCAGGTTCATGGCCGTCGCGATGTACGTGCCGCTGCCGCAGTCGAGGTTGTCCTCGGCCAGCAACGTGTTGTACAGGTAGCCCGGGCTGGCCTGCCGTTCGGCGGTCATAGGGGCCCATCCGTAGGCCTTGGCCGCCGTGAACGTCGCCCCCGCATACCCCGCCGCCCAGGCCGTGCACGATCCCAACTGCCCCTGGTCTCCCATTGGCGGCATGTCGGAAGACAGGTCCGTCTGGTTCGGCAGTTGCACGTTGGCGTTCGCCGCGTATGGGTTGATGGCCTGCGGCCTGCGCTCCACTTCCTCGGCCGGCGGCTGCACGGCCCCCAGGCTGAACGATGCCGGCGGACCGTCCTGACCTCCGCCTCCACCGCCTCCACCGCCGCCGCCTCCAGTGGAGCAGCCCATGTAACCCGCGACGCACAAGGCGCCCACCAGAACGCCCGCAACCAGCCACGACCGAGACTTGCAACTCATTGCAGATTCCTCCTTTAGCTCGAGATCGCCGAATGCGGGCATCACAGTCTCATCCGCTCAGCCCAGCAGGCCCGATGCCCGGTGGGGCCAAGCGGCACTGTGAACCGCAACGACATATTCGCTTCGGCGTCCTCCCTGATCTGAAGCGCACAAACTTGTCGTCCGCTACTCCAACACGACACTTTCAGCAGGAGATGACCTGGGAGAGTGATCAGCGGGTGCGTCCCGAACCGGCCCCATCTGCGCCTCGGACTGGGCCAGCCTCCCTGCCAGAACTCCCCAACTTCACTCGGCGTAATACCTATCGGTACGTCCGGCGGGAGTCAAGCACTTTCTGCGACGGTGCGGGATCAGCCGTCCGCAGGCTTTCCCCGCAACCTCAAGAGAAAGGCAAGGCTGTCAGTATCACTTTATTTGTTGGCCGCGCGGCGGGCAGCGGGCACCCGAAGCATTGAGGCCCGGTTCACCCCTTGGTCAGGGCGTTGACATCATCCGCCGTGATCTTGCGGGCGGGCTTGTCGAGTTTCACGCTGAGCCAGGACATAACGTCCGGCGTATACGGGAGGGCGCCGGCACGGACGATTTCAAGCATCCGGGCGTCTCGGCGGGCGCGTTCCTTTGTCTTGCCCAGGGTGTTAACCCGGCGGGTCTCGATGGCGTCTGCCTGGCGTTTGTCCAGCCGGGCACGTCGGCTATGGGCCATGATGGCGTCTCCTTGCGAAATCGACAGACCCGGCATTATGCCCGATCGACCCGGTGGATGCAACGGGGGCCGGTGCTGGCGTGCCAAGTTCCCGCACAGATCCTAGAATGGCCGGCCATGGAGCCGCAAGCCCCCTCCGATCCGCCCCAACGCCCGACCGACTGGACGGCATGGGACCTCGCCATCGAGACGTCCGGACGAATCGGGAGCGTAGCACTGGGGCGAGGCCCGAGCGTGCTGGAAGCCCGAACCTTCAGTGCGAGGGTGCAGCACGCCGTGGAACTGCTTCCGAGCATCGACGCCCTGTGCCGGGCGCATCGGGTTCCTGCCCGTTCGATTGCCGAGGTGTATGTGTCGGGCGGGCCGGGCAGCTTCACCGGGCTGCGAATCGGGATTTCCTTTGCCCGGGGCATGGCGCTGGCTGCCGGCTCACGTCTGGTGCGCATTCCGACCCTGGAGGTTGTTGCCCAAAACGCCCTGGATGTGCCCGAACCGCCGTCATCCGTGGCCGTTGTTCTCGACGCGAAGAGGAGCAGGGTTTTCGCCGCCGCGTTTTCCCTGCAGGATGGACGGTACGTGGCCGGTACGACTCCGGCCGAACGGGACCCGGACGAGTTCTTCGCCACCCTGCCGGCTCCATGCGCCGCCCTGGGGGAGGGAGTGGCGTATCACCGGGAGGCCGTAGAGCGGGCGAACTTGAACATTCTGCCGCCGGAGCTGAACCGCGCCCGGGCGGAGACGGTGTACCGTCTTGGATACGACCAGGCTCGCGCCGGCCGGTGTGACGCTCCCTCAAACCTGATTCCCCTGTACATTCGGCGTCCGGAGGCGGAGGAGGTCTGGGAGCGACGACACGGAGCCGGCTGAAGCTGTCGTAGAAAGGGGTCGTCAGCTTCTGCGCCGGAGGTTCAGACGCCAGTCGAAATCCTCGTACTGAACGGTCCATCTGTCAGACCGGAGGGAGCGAGCGAGCCCCTCGTCGTCCACATACCGTGAGATGAAGTCGGGGACAGAACTCGCGTGGGGATTGAACTGGGGGTTGGCGAAGTCCTCCTTGTACCAGTCGAAGACCCGGCAGAGCCGGACGGACCGCGAGCCCAAATCGAACTGGGAGCGATTCGAATCATTCACCTGCTTGCGCATCCGGGCGTAAAGCTGCCGGTTCAGGCGATCCGCAACAAAAGCCTCGTTCATGAGAGGCGGCCCCCCGCGCGCCGCGCAGGTGAGAGCCACGTGAATTCGCGGGTCGCGCAGGCCCGGCGTAGCCCGGATGATGTCGTGCTGGATCTGGTCCAGGGTCAGTTGCCGGCCGGCCACCTCAAAGGCCATTCCCTGCCACAGCGTCTTGTCGTCCACCTGCACGTCCGTGGCCTTGAAGGCGGGCCAGTCCTTGGGGTCCTCCGGCAGATGGGCGAGTACGCCGCGTATGGTCAGGGCGTTGTAGGCGTTGATCCAAAACGCCAGGCGGTGAGCGTCACCGGGCATCTTGTCGGGCTCGGCCGTCCTGAGGCCCTCGAGGTAGGCCGCAAACCGCTCGTCCTCGCGAACGGCGGCGTAGTCGACGAACCCGTCGTCGCTGACGTGCTGGGCGAGAACCTGGTCCCACAAGTCATGTGAGAAGAGCTCGGTCGGGGTGGTGGCGGTGCAAAGCGACAAGAGAACCCAGGCGAGCATCCTTTCAAATCCTTTTCTGTAATGACGTTACTACTGATAGCCGCCGTCCGGTCGGCTTACAGTGCCATCCGCGGCAAACATCCGCACACCAATAGTATCGGTACAGGCAGGGGGCTTTCCGCAGGGGCGCCGTCGACCGCCGGCGGATGCCGTGGCGGGCCCCTCTTCGAGCACCGCCACGCCGCTCACCTCGGGGGGTGGGGGGCGCCCCATGCGCGTCAGGCGATCCATGGTTCGGGCCCGGTCCGCTCAGGGTTCGGCCGGTGCGGCGGGTTCCTCGTCGGCAGGGCGCCAACTGATCTCGAACTCGACCGCCACCTGGCCGCCGTAGCGCGGCTCCACCATGATGTACGCAAACCCCGTTTCAGGGCACCGGAACACGAGATGGGCCTTGGGCCCCGTGTCGCAGCAATCGACCGCTCCGTCACACCCGATGGGTTGCAGCAGGCCGGAGGGTTGCGGTGGGTCGCCCACTTGAGCCTCATGCCAGGCGAAGAATGCCAACGGGGAAAGGTTGGTCTGCTCGACGCTGACCTGGGCGCCGCGGGCCGCAACGGGCAATCTCCAGAAGATGTCCCGCTGGTTGTCCGACCCGCACGATTGTCGAGGCTGAGCATCCGAATGGTCAAGCGTGATCGCTCCGGTCTCGGTGCCTCCATTCGACGCCACCTCAATGGCCGACGCAGGCGTGTCGCCCGGAGGAGGGACCCTCGGAGCGGGCGCCTTCATCGGATCGACGAATTTCAGATGCACCGACGTCCCCTTCCTCAGCCGAGTTCCGGGAGGGGGGCTTTGTGCGGCCACGAACCCGGTATCCGGCCCCGTCGCATTCAGAGTCAGGTTCATATCGGTCAGAAGGGTCACAGCCTCGGAGTACGACGCCGCCTTGACTTTTGCCGCAGGATTCTGCGGATCGAGAGAAACTGCCGTCCAGCCTTCGCCCGTCAGAAACGGAGCGTGCAGGATCGGGCGGGAGGTCCACTGGGTCCACTTGTAAATGTTCCGCAAGTGCTCGGAAAGCTCCTGATGGTTTACCGGGAACGGCGTCTTCTTGATGACACCGGGGCGATAGCTGAACGCGGCCCAGCCCGGTTTGTTTGTGATGAAATGAGCATCAGAATCGGTTGTCCCCAGATACAGATAATTCCCTTCCACGAGCACCCATATCGACCGGTCGGGCGCGGCGGGACCCGGTGCGAGATGCTGCTCATCCACACGCTGGATCATCAGGACCGCCGACCCGTCCGCGCCTCCCTTCACCATGGTGACGTCATCGTATGAGGACCGACCGCGGATATACCAGATGGGTCCCCAGTGACAGACCATTTCACCCCCCGATGCCGTCGGGGCGGCTATGCCGGCCGGCGCGTCGGTCGCGTCCGCCGGAACGCTGGGATCAGGCTGGGCGATGACCGGCAGGGCCACGCCCAGAACAATCGCACCCATCGCCGCGATCAGGAAACTCACATCCCGGTTCATCACACACACTCCTTTCGGAAAACGCCTGGCTACTCACCGTCGCCGCGCCTCACGCGGGTGACGGCCCACCGCCATACGCCGCCATCCGCACCCGCTGCCCATCCCAGACTCGCCGTACCCAAGCCGCCCCGGCCGCCGAGAACCAGAGCGCAACCAGCAGACCGGCCGGACTGATCACGAGCTGGGATACCCGTGCCGCTGCCGCGCCCGATACGCCGATGACCAACGAGGAAGCGACTACCGCCACCGCTGCCCGGGCGACACGCCGTCGACTCCCGAACCCAAACCCCAAGGCTGCACCGGCGCCTGCCCCTGCCGTCAGAAGCAAAGCGTCGCCCAGCAGGCCGGGCTGGCGGGGATGGATTTGCCGAATCAGATCATGGATGGCCGCCGCGTGCATGTAGCAATGGAACTCCTCACGGCCGCCCACACCATCATCCAGTACGCTCCGATCCGACGTTGCCGGATCGTCGAGGGTCTTGAGTCGCACATCTCCAATCAGCACGATCCGCCCGCCGAACCGGTCCTTCCGTTGGGCGTCGCTCATCGTCAGCGCATCGTGGTAGGCAACGGTGTGCGCCCGCAGTTCCTCTGTCCGCGGGACAATCGTATAGGTCCAGCCCACCCGGCGTCCGAAGGCATCCATCCCCGGCGGCAGGCCGGTGGTCTCGCCCGACTTGACCTCCGCGACGGTCACCGAATCCCAGTCGGGCAGCCAACCCAACTCTCGCCGACCGGCCGCCGGACGTCGGGAATACCGGATTCGCGCCTGCAACAGGCACGGATCCCAATCAATGTGGGGATCGGCGTCGGGGTGGGCAGCCGCCAGAGCGGTCGCCAGGGACAACGACGGGGTCGCTCCGTGTGACGGATGATGTGCCAGCAGCCAGGTTCCGTTCACCCGTGTGCTGGATCGAGCCAGGTAGATCCACCCCCACGCATCGGCGGTCTTTCGCACCGGAGAGCTCAGAACGGGCATGCCGTCCGCGCCCATCCCCGCGACGCCAACCACAACCCTTGTCCTCGCCTCCTGAAGGGCCTCCATGCCTGCGGCGAGATCAGCGTCAAACTCAGCCCGCTCCGCCTGGAACAGAATATCCCACGCGACCACTCGTGGCCGGGCGGAAGCCAGCCGGCCCATGAGGGCCCCGTGCAGCTTCCGCCAACTGTGCCGGTTTGAGCGGCTGACGCCTTCCACACCGGCACCGTGGGCGAGATCCTCGATCTTCTGCACGGTCGCGTCGTCCAGCCCGATCACCACGACTTCATCCGACCACCTCCCCCCGCCGGCGCCGCGCAACAACGGCTGGACGGCCGACTGGAACCGCCGATCAACGTGCCGGATGATTCTGCCCGTGGTCAGAAAATACTCCGCGACGCCCCAGGCCAACAGGGTTACCAGGATGCACGCGCCCAGCGGATGTCGACCCGCGAGTCGGCACAGCTTCCGGTACGCAACGTAGGCCGGCCGGTCGCGCCGGGCCAGAATCGGCTTGCCCTCCAGATACAGATCCAGATCGTCGGTCAGATCGCCCGCCGTCGAATACCGGCGGGCGGGGTCCCGATCCAGACAACGGAGAATGATCGTCTCCAGATCCCGGTCCATGTCCCGGCGTAAGGTGCGGGGGTGGCAGGGTTCTGACTCCTGAACCGAACGCAGCAAGGCGCTGAAATCGACTGACGAGTCGTGGGGCTGCCGGCCGGTAAGCGCTTCGTACAGCATGACTCCCAGGGCGTAGACGTCGGCCGGCGAGTCAATGTGGGCGGAGTCGCTGAACTGCTCCGGGGCGGCGTACGCCAGGGTGCCCATGAATTCGCCGGTGACGGTCACGGGGCTTCCATCCTTCAGGAACGCCCGGCCGCCGCCCCGGGCCAGACCGAAGTCGAGCACGTGCGGCTCGCCGTCGCGGTCCACGAGCACGTTGCGCGGCTTGAGATCGCGGTGAACCACACCGTTACGATGGGCGTGCGCCACCGCCCCGGAAATCCTACGGAACAACTCCACAGTGTGGGTGATGTCGGGCCGTGCCTCCGCGAGATACCGGTCCAGGGGCTGCCCACGGACGAACTCCATGGCGAAGTAACGCTGACCGCCGGATTCACCGCTCTCGTACAGGGTGACGATGTTCGGATGGCGCAGGTTGGCAACCACGTCCACCTCACGCTCGAAGCGCAGGCGGTCGCGGTCGGAGGCATAACGGCCGAATCGAAGGGTCTTCAGGGCCACGACGCGGTGGGTGGCTCTCTGAATCGCCTCGTACACGTCACCCTGCCCGCCGCGGCCCAGCTCGCGAACCAGGTCATATCCGCGAATGACCGGTGGACCGATGCCGTCGCAGTCTTCGCTCGCCGGCGGGAAGAGGCCGCCTGACGTACGAGTGGGCCCCGCGGCCTCATCGGACGACGCAGATTCGTCGCGGCTGCCCGTAGCGAATCCCGTGTCGTCCGGATGATTGACTTCCCGAGCCATGAGATTCTGGACGTGGCCGAACGCGCAGCGGAGAATCCACCGCGTGACGCGCTGTTCCTTGTGCTGTGACAATCGGTTCGCGTTCAGTAGCCCGTCAGGGTCGGGATTGTAGCACAGGCACAGCGTGATGCAACGAAATCCTTCGTATGGCACGATCGCACATCGGCCGCACCATGTGAATGCAGCACTACTGTACCTCTCCCGCGCCGTTGCCGGAAGTCGACATGCATGAGGTCTCATACACACACGTGAAACGTCGCGGCTCGGATGGTGTGGTCACCCTGCGGGAAGCAGGCTCCCAGGCAACTGCGTGACCCCACCCGCCGGTTGCCACCGCCGAGAGCATCCGTATTATGTGCAACCGAATCGATCATGCGGGGACTACTGATGATTGCGAGCTGCATTCATGACCTTCGATCCGAGCACCGCGGGAATCGGCGCGCATGCCTCGCCTTGTGCCTTGGACTGGCACTCTGGAGTGGAGCGAACAGCCTGACCGTCGCCGGCGAGGCGGAATCCACCGGGTCGCGCGCGGCGCCGGATCACGTCGCCCCGGAGTTCGTGAATCCAGTGTACGAGGGGGCCGACCCGTGGATCACGCGGCACGACGGGCACTACTACCTGTGCCGGTCCGAGCAGGACGAAGGCGTGTCGGTGTGGAAGTCAGACAGCCTGACCGACCCCGGCGCAAAACGAGTGGTCTGGAACGCACCGCGGCGGGGATGGAACTCCCGGCAGATCTGGGCCCCGGAACTGCACCGCCTCCGAGGACGCTGGTACATCTACTACGCCGCCAGCGACGGCAGAAATGAAAACCACCGCATGGGCGTGCTGGAGGCAACCACCGACGATCCGCAGGGGCCGTACGTGGACAAGGGCATGCTGTACACCGGCGACGACGCGGCGGGCAGGACGAACAATCGCTGGGCCATCGACGCCACACCTCTGGAAATCGGCGATCAATTGTACCTGGTGTGGTCCGGCTGGCCGGATACGGAGGACGTGCAGTACCTCTACATCGCCCCGATGGAAAACCCGTGGACGATCTCGGGCAACCGCGTCCGGCTGTGCGACAATGCCACCTACGACTGGGAGCGGGTCGGCGGCACGCCGGCGGGCCGCGGCCTGAACGAAGGCCCGCAGATTCTTCGCACTGCGGATCGCGTGTGCATCGTCTACTCGTGCAGCGGATCCTGGGAGCCGACGTACAAGCTCGGCCTGCTGCACATGGCCGCCGATGCCGATCCGCTGGACCCCGCGAGCTGGACCAAGGCGGACCGTCCGGTCTTCCAGGGCACCGACCGTGTCTTCGGCGTCGGGCACGCGTGCTTCGTGAAGTCGCCGGACGGCTCCGAGGAGTGGATCGTCTATCACTCGAAGACCTCGCCGAAGCACGGGTGGGAACGGGTGGTCAACATGCAGCCGTTCCGTCGGACAACCGACGGCTTCCCCGACTTCGGCGAGCCGGTGCCGCCCGGCCGGCCTCTGCGAGCGCCCTCCGGCGAGCGGCCGAACCGTCCGGGCGGAGATTTCGTGGAGACCTTCGACAGCGGTAATTGGGACCGATGGCAGTACTACGGCTCCAACCGCTATATCTGGGTGGACTCCGGGGCCCTCAGCTTGGGCGGCCACCCGGTGCGTGGGTTGGTCAATCACTTTCGCACGGGCGAGAAAGCCCTGGTTCGCGGAGCGGAGTGGTCGAACCTGTCCGTGCAGGCGCGGATTCGGGTCGAGCAGGGAGAGCGAGACGCCGGAATTCTCTTCCGCGTGCGGTATCCTTCCGTCGGGTACGACGCGCAGCGGGGGTACTTCGCGGGGATCATCCCGGGTACGAAGAAGGTGGTGCTGGGGAAAACGGACGGTACGCGCTGGCACGAGCTGGCCCTGGTCGATCACCCGGTCGAGTCCGGGCGCTGGTACACGTTGCGGATCGACGCGGTCGACGACCGCATCCAGGTATTCGTCGACGAGGAATTGAAGGTGAACGCACGCGACCGCGATTATGCCAGAGGCATGGTCGGCGTGCGCGTGGTGGATACGCACGCGCGGTTCGATGATATCCAGGTCTCGCCACCGCCACACGACCATCGCCCGGTCACCTCCCGGCCCGCAGCCGGCCTGCAATGGATTCGTGTTGCCGGGGATGGACGCGGTTTCGTGCAGGAACCGTCCGGCCAGTCATTCACGCCCTGGGGCCTCAACTATGATCATGACGAATCGCTCCGGCTGCTGGAGGACTACTGGATTCCCGAGTGGACAAAGGTGGAGGAGGGTTTTCGGGACATGAAGGCCCTGGGGGCCAACGTGGTTCGGATTCACCTGCAGCTCGGCCGGTTCATGCAGGATTCGGACACGGCGAACGAGCAGGCACTGGCGCAACTGTCGCGTCTGCTGGTACTGGCTGAGCAGGTCGGTTTGTACCTCGATATCACCGGGCTGGGCTGCTACCGCAAATCGGACGTGCCGGCCTGGTACGACGCGTTGTCAGAGTCTGAGCGGTGGAAGGTCCAGGCGCGGTTCTGGGAGGAAGTCGCCCGCCGCGCCGCGACCAGCCCGGCTGTCTTCTGTTACAACCTGATGAACGAGCCGGTGGTGCCGGCAGAACCTCGGTCGCCGGGCGATTGGCTGGGACCGGCCTTCGCCGAAACGTATCACTACGTGCAGTTCATCTCGCTTGATCCGGCCGGCCGGCCCCGGCCGGAGATCGCCCGCCGCTGGATTCGCGAGTTGTCCGCGGCGATCCGCAGACACGACCGCCGGCACCTCATCACGGTGGGTCTCGTGGACTGGAGTCTGGATCGGCCGGGACTGAGTTCCGGATTCGTGCCGACCGAGGTCGGCAGGGAGCTTGACTTCCTTTGCGTGCACCTCTATCCGGGGTCCGGCAAGGTCACCGAGGCCCTGTCCACACTGGCCGGCTTCTCAATCGGCAAGCCGATCGTCATCGAAGAGACGTTTCCTCTGCTCTGTTCCGCGGAGGAGCATGGACGATTCATCCAGGAATCCCGAGGGCTCGCTTGCGGCTGGATCGGCTTCTACTGGGGCAAGCCGCCTGAGGAGTTGCGACGCTCCTCGGACGCCTCGGACCGTCTGATGCTCGCATGGCTGGAGCGGTTTCAGATGGGTCCACCGGTCGAGACCCCCTGATCGCACCGGACACGAACATTGCGGCGCGCCTCCGCCCGGCGTACCATCCACCCGAGTTCCCGAGGCCTTGATGATGATCCACAAGACAGTATCTCTTTCAGCTCTGGTGCTGCTCGCCTGGTGCGGCACAACGGCCGGAGGCGACCGGACCACGACGCGGCCGGTCCGCCCCGCACCCTTTCTGAACGCCAAGACCCTGTTTCAGACCAATATCTCGTATGACCCGCGGATCGCCATCGCGGTGGACGGCGTGATCGTCCACCAGCACGGGGTGGGACCGGAGCCGCTGCGCCACGCGATCGAATCGTGGAAGCGGCACGGCTACTGTGTGGGCCGGATGTTCTTCGCGGATTCCGATGCGCAGAATGAGTACTGGACCGGCAAGTGGGACGGCACGCCGCACCCGGATGACGTGGAGCGCGACGCCTCCGGCCAAGTCGTCCTGTGCGCCGGCGTTCGTCCATACATGCTGCCGACCGAGGGATGGACCCGACACCTGCAGGAGATGACGGCAGAGTCGATCGACGCGGGTGCGGACGCCATCCTGCCGGAAGAGCCGCTCGCGCACGCGTTCACCGGGTATGAGCAGAGCTTTCGCGATCTGTGGGTGCGGCGGTACGCGCGCCCGTGGGAGCCCGAGAGCGCCTCAGCCGAGGCGCGCTTCCTGACGGGGCAGCTCAAGAACGAGCTGTACGTGACGCTCGAGCAAAGGCTACTGGAGACCACGCGTCAGCGGGCCCGGCATGTTGGGCGAGACGTCGCCTTCGTGGTGCCCGTGCATTCGCTCTACAGCAACGTGGCGGCCCAACTCGTCGCCCCGCTGGGCACCTCACTCTCCATCGAGGGGATCGACGGATACATCGGGCAGGTGTGGACCGGGCCGGTGAACTGGGCGCGGGGCCAGTACGGCGGGGCCGACGCCTCGTTCTTCACGTCCGCGTACGCGCTCTACGACTACTTCGTCCAACTGGTCGTCGGCACCGACAAGCGATTGTGGCTGCTGGCCGACCCGGTGGAGGACGATCCGAACCACACCTGGGCCGACTTCGAGACCTGGTACCGTCACAGCGTGGCGGCCAAGCTCCTGTTTCCCGCGGTCGACGCGTTCGAGGTGATGCCGTGGCCGGACCGGATCTTCCTTCCGGGCTACGCTTCCGGCGGCGGCACGCCTGCCCCGGAGCGCTACCGCATCATCATCCTGTCCGCGGTCCAGGCACTGCAGGAGGCGCCCGCCGGCGGACGATGGGAAGAATCGCCGACCGAGGGCGTGGGCGTGGCCGTCGCGGACACCGTGTTGTGGGAGAAGCGACCGCCGCCGATGCTGCAGGATATCTACGGGCTGCTCCAGCCGCTGATTCACGTTGGGGTCCCCGTGTCGGCCTGCATCATGGAGCGAGTCGGCGATCCGGCATACCTCAACCGCTTCCGCGTGATCGTGGTCGCCTATGAGGTATTCAAGCCGATCGATCCGAAAATGCACACGGCCCTGGCCGATTGGGTGAAGCGAGGCGGTTGTCTCGTTCTGCTCGGCGGACCGGCCAATCTGGACGATGCCCCGATCTGGTGGAAGGACGCAGGGCATGAGTCCCCCCTGCACCACCTGCTGGCCGAACTGGGCGGCGCGGCCGACCGGAACGGCGACCATGCCGTCGGCCACGGCTGGGTCCTTCGGCGCCAAGTCCAGCCGAGGCGGTTCGCCGACCCGGCGGCTGCGAAATCCGAATACCTGCCGTTGATTGACACGGCCCTTCGCAAGGCGGGCGCCGCACGGGGGCTCCGCACGCCCGGACGCTTCTGTATGAGGCGCGGGCCGTTCGTCATCGCCGGCGCCACACGCGAGCCGTTGCGCCTGTCGGGCCCGCTGCTCGACGTCTTCGATCCCGATCTGCCGATCCGCGACGTCGTGCAACTGGAACCCGGCCAGAGCGGTGTGTACCGGGACGTGGGACCGATTCTGTCCGACCCGTCGGCGCCGCGTGTTCTGCATTGCACGCATCGACTCATGGCCGATCGATTCGAGAACGAGGCGTCCCGCATCACCCTCCGCGGCCCGGAGGAGACGCCGGCCGTCGTCCGGATCGCCCGGGCCGGGCGCGAGGTTCAATCCGCCGCGGCGCGGAAGATATCCGGAGAGGAACTGCCGATCACCGTCGCTTCGGATGCGCGCACGGTTCTGGTGCAGTTCCCCAACCATCCCGACGGCGCGGTGCTTGAGATTCGCTGGCAGGCCGTTGCGGGCAGGCAATGATTCCCCCGCACGAGGAGAAAGACATGAGAAGGATCGGAAGGTCGCTGATCACTGCACTGGCCATCTCGTGTTCCGTCGGGATCACGCAACGGTCGCACGCCGACGAATTGCCCGCCGCCCCCGCGGATTCGCAGTACAACGTCCGCGACTTCGGCGCGGTGGGAGACGGCAAGACGGACGACACCGCCGCGTTTCAGCAGGCCCTGGAGGCGGCCGGCAACGCCGGCGGCGGTGTAGTGCTGGCGCCCCGCGGAACGTACCGCATCGCGGGCAACCTACGCGTCCCGATGGGCGTAACGCTGACCGGCATCTGGCAATCGGTGCCCTCCCACGCCGGCATCCGCGACGCAGGCCAACCAAAGCCCGAGTACGGAACCACCCTGCTGGCCGAGGCGGGCGAGGGCTCGGAGGACGGCCCGCCCTTCATCGCGCTGACCACGAATTCCACGCTTCGCGGCGTCGTGATCTATTACCCCAAGCAGGATCCCACGGCTGTTCCCAAGCCGTACCCGTACGCCGTCGCCATGCGCGGCAACAACCCCTCCATCCTCGACGTGGAACTGCTCAATCCATACAACGGCATCGACGCCTCGGAGAACCAGCGGGCCCTGATCCGCAATGTCCACGGCCAGCCACTGCGCCGCGGCATCTACGTCGACCAGATCTACGACATCGGCCGGATCGAAAACGTGCATTGGAACCCCTGGTGGAGCATGCACCCGCCGCTCATCGAGTGGCAGCGGACCAACGGCGAGGCCTTCATCTTCGGCCGGACGGACTGGCACTACGTGCTGAACACGTTCTGCTTCGGCTACCGGATCGGCTATCGCTTCATCGAAACCCCCAAGGGCGTGTGCAACGGCAACTTCCTGGGCATCGGGGCCGACGACTGCCAGGAGGCCTGCGTGATGGTCGAGCAGAGCGCGCCCATGGGCCTGTTGATCACCAACGGCGAGTTCGTCAGCTTCCACGGTCCGAACCCCACCATGGTGGTGGTCGGGCCGAAGCACACCGGCACGGTGCGATTTGTGAACTGCTCGTACTGGGGGCCGAACAAGCAGATTGCCCGGCTGGCCGGGCGCGGCACGGTCGGCTTTTCCGACTGCACCTTCATGCAATGGGACAAGGACAAGGAGGGCCGGGCGGCCCTGCAGGTGGAGAGCGGCACCGTGCTCGTCCGCGGCTGCGAATTCCGGGACTCCGGTAAGCAGGCATCGCTGGGGCCGAACGTGCGGCGTGCGGTCATCGCCGAGAATATCTTCGGCGGCCCGGAGCAGATCGAGAACAACAGCAAGGGATCGGTCCAGGTCGGACTGAACGCCGCCCCGCCGGTGGCGGCCGAATGAAAGCGCCGTGCCCGCTGCACCCGCCCCGGCGACACTGAAAACGCGAATGCAATCCGTATCGCGGCGTTCAGTCCGCCGCGCCAATGGCCGATAATATCGGCACCATGCGGATTGCGCTGATCAATCCCTGCCCGGAGACGGATCTGCAGAGGCACCGGTACGGCGTCGGGCACCTGGGGCTCGGCTACGTGGCGGCCTGCCTGCTGCGTGACGGGCACGACGTCCGGGGGATCGACGCCAAGACCCACAGGCTCGATCTACCGACCGTCGTGCGACTGGTGCGCGGCATCGGCCCCGGCCTCGTCGGCATCACGGCAATGACGCACGAGATCGTCCACGCCGGCAAGCTCGCCGCTGCGATCAAAGACGCACTGCCCGAGGTCGTCGTTATGGTGGGCGGGCCGCACACGACCGCCCTGCCCGAAGAGACGCTGGTCGAGTTCCCCGCCATCGACGTGGCCGTCCGAGGGGAGGGCGAGCAAACGGCCTGCGAGTTGGCCGCCGCCGTCGCGGGAGGAAGTCCCCGGCACATGTGGTCGTCCATTGCCGGCATCGCCTACCGCGACGACGGGCAGGTGGTCTGCAACGCAGCCCGCCCGTTTCTCCGGAACCTCGACGTGTTGCCGTTCCCGGCCTGGGAGCGGTTCCCCACGCCGCCCAACGGCTGGGGGCTGTACGCGGGCCGGGGCTGCCCGTTCCGCTGCGCGTTCTGCCAGCGGGTCCTCGGCAGCCGCATCCGGCTGCGGAGCGTGGACAACGTGATGGCCGAGATCGAGGAACTGGAAGCCCGCATCGGCCAGCGGACCTCGTGGTTCCAGGACGAGACCTTCGGCGTGAACCCCCGATGGACCAACGAGTTGCTCGATCGGCTCATCGAGCGCAACCGCCGCCGGGGCACGGTCTGGCACTGGAAGGCCAACTCGCGGGCCAACCTGGCCGACCGCGCCCTGTACCGCAAGATGAAACACGCCGGCTGCACGATGCTCGATTTCGGGATCGAGTCCGGAAACCCGTCGATCCTGCGGCGCATCCACAAGGACATCACGCTGCGTCAGGCCCGTCAGGCCATCGCCGCGGCACGAGCCGCCGGCCTGCGGACCAACGCCTTCTTCATCATCGGCCACCCCGGCGAGACGTGGTCCACCGCAATGCAGACCGTCCGCTTCGCACCGCTGTCCGGCGCGGACACAATCGCCGTCGGTGTCATGGTGCCGTATCCGGGCACCGAAATCTGGGACATGGCCCGCCGCGGACAATGGGGCTACCGCCTGACGAGCCGAAACTGGCAGCACTACGACAAGTACTTCGGCAACGCCCTGACCTCACGGCACCTGACCCATCGCGGGATGGAACTGCTCCAGAGCCTCACCTACCTGTCGTTCTACCTCGGCACCGGCCGCTTCCGAGAACTGCTCCGCTTCGTCAGCCGTTTTCGCAGGGAGGCTCTGCAGATGGCCCGGCGGCTGCTCGGCGTTCAGAAAGCGCGGATCCCGCGGACCCCGCACCCGGCCAAGGCCCTGCAAAACGCTCGCGGGCGAGCCACTTCGGCGACCGCGCCCGTCTCACCGGCCGGATGACCCGGTTTGCCTCGCCGCGGAGAACCGCCCCAGGGGTACGCCCTGCCGCTCGACCCGCCAGGCACCCGCCGCGGACAGCCTTGCAGCCGAAGCGCCTTCGGATGCCCGGCATCGATCCCCGGAAACGAGCCCGACAATCCACCGTAATACATGCGGTAGAGGCTGTCTCTGGTGCTGGGACCGGAGAAAATCTCGGGAAACGGGGTGCGTGCAGGGACACGCCGGCGGTACAATGCGGACGGGACTGTGCGTCTGCCGGCCGGATGTTGGCCGGCGACAGATCGGGTACTCGTATTCGAGGCGATGTCAACAATGACTCGAACAGGGAATTCGCGCACGTGGGTGGCGGTACTGGCGGTGTCGGTGTTTGCCGTAACGCTCGTGCTGGCCGCCTGCCAGGTGCGCGTTGCGCCGGGCGGCAACGGCGGTGTGCAGATCAAGTTCACCGTCGCCGGGAAGACGTTCAACATCGAGTTAGGGGATGCGGGCGTATTCGACATTGCGGCCGGGGCCGAACCGGTTCGCAACAGCGTCTCCGTCGAACTGTTCAGCGAGACCCCGACCGACCAGCCGGGCGACGCGGAGTTCATCGTGGAAGCGGCCAACGTGCAGATCCTGTCTGCGGCCGGCACGGCGCAGCGGCCGTTTACCATCAGTCAGGCCGTGCCCGAAGGCAGTGTTCGTGTGCGAGGCTACCTGGCCGGCCCGTTTTCCACAGACCCGTGCTCGGACGGCACCCTGGTGATGGACTTCGAGCTTCGGCCGGTGAACGGGCAGACCGTCATGTACGTGAACGACCAACCGGTGGACGTTCGTGCGGTCTGGCGGGTGGGCGCATCCCGCGTAGGCCTGCTCCGCTCGGGGCTGTTCACGCTCTGCCTGGCGGTCTCGTCGGACAACGTGACGTCCCGCATCATCATCAACCGCCTAGGGGTCAGGTTCTATCCGGCCGACGAGCCCACCAACGGCAACGCGAACGACAACGACAATGCGAATGCGAACGACAATTCCGACGACAATGCGAACGACAACATGAACGACAACGCCGACGACAACGACAACGGCGAGCCGGTCGATCCCCGCGATCCGGACGGCGACGGCAACTTCGACGCGCAGACCTGCGACGGCTGGGACTGGGTCGAGGTCAGCGCCGAGGATCCGCCCCGCTACGAGGGCAGTCCGGGCAACGTGGCATGCCTGGCCAAGATCCACTTCAAGAACAACGGTTCGGGAAACGTTGTCATCTGGTGGCACGTGACCAAGGAGGTGCCGGCCACCGGCACCGTAACTGAAGATGGATGGTACAGCACCGGCCTGGGGCCCGGCCAGGAGAGGGACAGCGTGGAGAGTGCCTGGATTTACTCATCAGAGAACAACACGCTGCTTCACGTGGTGACCTCCGAAGTGATGGTCAGCCGTTACGACAACGAGTACGAGCGCGGCTGCCGCTGGCTCATCGAGGCCATCCGCGAGGACGACTCCGCCGTCGAGCTCTACCGAATCGACGTGACGGATCTGAACCCGTGCGAGTAGGCGAGCCGGGCAAGCTTCATCGAACGAAGCACGCCGTACGGGGGACCGGCAATCGGACCCCGAGAAGAAGTACGCAGGACTCCGAACCAGTACGCAGGGAATGACACAGAGGCGGGCTCCCACCACTCGAGGCGCGCTCGACGCCGCCGGAACGGGTGCGTTGCCTGTGTTTGTCCGCGCTGCACCCCGGCTTCCCGCTGCGCCCCCGAGTGCGGCCTGCCGATCGAACTCTAATCATCAGAGTTCGCAACTGCCACCACGGGGACCCCTGGCTGAACGTGTACGTCATTGAAGACAGTTTCCCGCTCCTCCCCCCAGCCGTCGCGCAGACGTCGCTGCATTTCCCTTTACTCGCAATTCGCAATCCGTCATTCGCGATTCGCAATTCCGGCCGGCGCCCGCAGCACGTAGATCGCCTCCTCGGCCAGCAGGTTCGGCCACAGGCGGACGGGATGACGACGGCGGGCCACCAGGGGGATGCGCCGAACGACGGAGGCACCGTGCTGGTGGCAGAACGCCTCGAAGTCGCAGAGGGAGACGAAGCGCGTATTGGGCGTGTTGTACCACGGAAACGGCAGCAGCGGCGTCACCGGCGTCTGGCCGGTCAGCAGCATCTGCAGCCGCGTCCGCCAGTGCGCGAAGTTCGGAAAGCTCACGATGCAATTGCGTCCGATGCGGAACATCTCCAGCAGCACTCGTTCCGGGTTCGCCAGAATCTGCAGCGTCTGGGACAGAATCACCCAGTCGTACGATTTGTCGCGAAAGCTGCCCAGTTCCGCCAGCACGTCCAGGTCAACCACCGGCACGCCGCGGTCCACGCATTCGCAGATCGCGTCCTGCTGAACCTCCACGCCCAGGCACCGCGCAGCCTTGCGCCCGATCAGCCGGCCCGGCAGAATCCCCCGCCCGCACCCCAGGTCCAGCACGGAACTGCCGGGGTCGATCATGCTCTCGATGGCGTCGAAGTCCACGCGCAGCCGTTTCCACGGCGTGTCGATGACCGGCTGCTGGCAATATGGCTGCACGTCCGGCACGTCCGATCGCAGCGGCGATCCGGCCGCGGCGGCCAGAAACCCCCGCAGCAACCGGCCCAACACCTCCGGCTCCAGCAGAAACGCATCATGCCCGTACGGCGAGTTCACCTCCGTGTACGACACGTCCTTGTTGCCGGCCAGCAGCGCATCCACGACCTGCCGGGACTGCTTTGGTGGAAACAGCCAGTCGCTTGAAAAACTGATCACCAGAAACTTCGACCGCGCGTTCGCGAACGCCTGCTCCAGCGATCCGTACCGCCCCGCCAGATCGTAGTAATCCGTCGCCTTGGTGATGTAGAGATAGCTGTTCGCGTCGAACCGGTCGACGAAGACCTGACCCTGGTGGTCCAGGTACGTCTCCACCGAGAATTCGCTGTGGAAGTCGTAGCGGTAGCTGTCGGCGTGGCGGAGCTGCCGTCCGAACTTCGCGTGCATCCCTTCCTCTGACAGGTACGTGATGTGGCCGACCATCCGCGCGATCGACAGCCCCCGATCCGGCCCCGGCCCGCCGTAATACTGCCCATCCGCGAAGTTCGGGTCCGCCAGCACGGCGTTACGCCCTACCGCGTCAAACGCGATGGCCTGCGCCCCGTATCGCGTCGTGGTGGCGATCGGAATCGCGGCCCGGACACACTCCGGGTACCGAACCGCCCACTCCAGAACCTGCATCCCGCCCATCGAGCCCCCGACCACCGCCAGAAGCCGGTCGATGCCCAGATGCTCCATCAGCCGTTTCTGGACCTTGACCATGTCTTCGATGGTGATGACCGGGAAGGTCAAACCCCATGGCCGGCCGGTCTGCGGGTTGATGCCGGACGGCCCCGTCGTGCCCTTGCAGCCTCCCAACACGTTCGAGCAGATCACGAAATAGCGGTCGGTGTCGATCCCCTTGCCCGGCCCGATCATGGTGTCCCACCAGCCAGGCTTGCGGTCGTCCGGGCGATGCCGGCCCGCCACGTGGGCGTCGCCGGTTAGTGCGTGACAGATCAGCACGGCGTTGTCGCGGGCCTCGTTCAGCCGGCCGTACGTCTCGTACGCCACCTCGATCGGCCCCAGGCTCTGCCCGCACTCCAGTTGCAGCAGGTCCGGCGGCGTAAAGAGCGTGGCCGTCTGCGTCTGGACGAGCCCGACGGAGGCCTGCCTGTTGTCAGGGTACTCTGATGCCATGGCGGCGATTATATCCCGCGCCGACCCCAGGAATGTCAAATGCATGCCCGCGACGCCGCCAGCGCCTGGTCGATGTCCGCGAGGATGTCTTCGATGTCTTCCAGGCCGATCGACAGCCGAATGTACTCCGGCACCACGCCCGTCTTCTGCTGCTCCGCCTCGGTGAGCTGGGAGTGCGTCGTGCTGGCCGGGTGGATGCACAGCGTCTTGGCATCACCGATGTTCGCCAGGTGCGACATGAGCTTTGCCGCGTTGATGAACCGCTTGCCGGCCGCCGCGCCGCCGCGAATGCCGAACCCGAGAATGGCCCCGCATCCGTTCGGCAGGTACTGCTTCGCGTTGGCGTGATGAGGATGCTCCGGCAACCCCGGGTAGTTCACCCACTCCACCGCGCGGTGGCGCTGCAGGTGCTCTGCCACCCGCTGCGCGTTCTCGCAATGGCGAGGCATACGCAGGTGGAGCGTCTCCAGCCCCTGCAGAAACAGAAACGCCGCAAACGGACTCATGCAGGCCCCCACGTCCCGCAGGCCGTGCGTCCGGCACTTCGTGATGTAGGCGATGTTCCCGAGGGGCTTCAGCGCCTCGGCAAACACCAGCCCGTGGTACGACGGGTCCGGCTCCGTGAACTCCGGCCACTTTCCCGGCTGCACCGTCCAGTCAAACCGGCCCGAATCCACGATGCACCCGCCCACGTGCAGGCCGTGCCCGCCGATGAACTTCGTGCAACTGTACACGTTGATGTCCACGCCGTGCTCGAACGGCCGCAACAGCACCGGCGTCATCACCGTGTTGTCACAGATCACCGGCAATCCGCAGTCGTGCGCCACTTCCGCGATACCCGCGAAATCCGGCACGTCGTTCTTGGGGTTGCCCAGCGACTCGAAATACACGCACCGCGTGTTGCCATCCACCCGCTTGCGGATGTCCTCCGGCCGGTCCGGGGCAAAGAACCGCACATCGATCCCCATCTTGGCGAAGGTCTGAGTGAACAGCGTCCAGGTGCCGCCGTAGAGGCTGGTGGCCGACACAAAGTTCTGACCCGCCCGGCAGATGTTCAGGATGGCGATGGTGACAGCCGACTGCCCGCTGGCGACGGCTAAGCCCCCGACCCCGCCGTCCAAAGCGGCCAGACGCTTTTCCAGCACGTCGTTTGTGGGGTTCATAATTCGGCTGTAGATGTTCCCGAACTCTTTGAGGGCGAACAGGTTAGCCGCATGGTCCGTGTCGTCGAACAGGTAGCTCGTCGTCGCGTAGATCGGCACCGCCCGCGCGTGGGTGACCGGGTCAGCCTCCTGCCCAGCGTGCAAACAGCGCGTTCCGAGCCCCTGGGATATTTCCTCCCGCATCGTTCGTCCTCTCGTTGTCGAGCACCTTGGGTCTGCGCCCGCCGCGGGCCCGACCGCGGCGGTGCCTTGGGTGAAAGAAGTCTATTGCGCCTCAGGCCGCCCCTCAAGCCGATCGCGTGGAGAAACTCGAACGCGAGGCCCGCAGGGGTTGTCGCAGCCCCATCGCGAGGCGCACACATAACCCATTCCACAACAGAGCGTTACAGGATGCGGGACCGCTCCCCGGCCAAAACCGGCCCCCGACGCCGCCTACCGGGTCGCGTCAGGTTCGCTATGATGGCAATCTGCCCAGGGCCGAACGAGGCGGCCGATGCTCGTTCGGGAGAAGCGAAGAGCGTCAGGAGGTGCGTGTTGATCCCCGATCCCCCACAGTCTGGAGACCCGCCCACGCCTTCGCAGGACGGTGGGGCCCCGGCCGACGGACCGTCGTCGGAAGAGCTGCGCAAGGCGATGAAAGCGTTCAAGAAGAGACTCAAGCTGACGCGGCTGGATGCGGAATCAACCCTCGGCCACGGCCCTATGAGCAGCGGTCGCCGCTCCGACATCATCTCCATTGTCCCGCCCCAGCAATACCCCAAGGCCGTCTGGGACGAGCTGGTCCGCCGCGGTCGTCTCAAATACGTCGGCCAGGGACTGTACGAACTAGCCCAGGAGTAGCCGGCAGCCCGCAGCGCCGTGAACGGACCGCGCGGGGGAGGAACGGGCTGCCCATGCCCGGTCCGGGCGGCTACAATATGCGGCGGCTGGGATGGGCGGCGCGGATCGTGCGATTCGTCGGCACGTTTGCCAGTCAACAACGGAGAACAGCCATGACCGAGAGAACCGGTGTCATCACGTTTCAGGGCAACCCTCTGACCCTCATCGGCCCCGCGATCAAGGCAGGCAGTGAGGCCCCACACTTCACGCTGACGGCCAACGACCTGTCAGACCTGCGGTGCGACACGTACCACGGCAAGGTCCGCGTGCTCAGCGTGGTCCCGAGCCTGGATACGCCCCTCTGCGCCGTGCAGACGCGAACCTTCAACCAGAAGGCCACCCAGCTCTCCGAAGATACTATCGTGCTGACCATCAGCATGGACCTGCCGTTTGCCCAGAAACGCTTCTGCGGCGCGGAGGGGATCGAACGCGTCATCACGGCCAGCGACTACAAGCACCGCTCGTTCGGCCCGGCCTACGGTGTGCTGATCAAGGAGCTGGGCCTGCTGGCAAGGGCCGTCTTCGTGCTCGACCGCAAGAATAAGGTGGTCCACGCCGAGTACGTGCCCGAAGTCACGCACGAGCCGAATTACGACGCCGCCCTGGCGGCCGTTACGGCGGCGATGTAGCGCGGGAACCCACGACCCCCTCGCGGCCGGCGTGAGAAACGCTGCTGATCGGCGCGGGAAGCGAGCGATCATGCGGCGCGGTCGAATACTCGATGTGGCGTAGCTCAGGCGTTTCGGTCGGGAAGTCGGCATCCGTCGCCCGGGTTGTCCGGTAGTGCCGATTCTTGGGTCACATGGCCCGGGCTGCTGAAACCGGTGTCTCAGGTTCTTCGACGGCCTGCTGCGCCGCGTGAACCGATGGCCCATCCGTTCCTGAAGCGGATGGGCCTTCGGTGTCGTGCTCTCAGAGGATTACCACTCGCTCATTCGCTCCGCGCGACAAACAGGCTATTGAGGGACATGTCGCGCCGACCTCCAGTCGGCATTGACACGCAGGCGTGCTTCCCTGAAACCCGCCTGCGCAATCCCCCAACGGGCCGCTAACGGCGCCGGATCACCGCGAGGGCACACAGGCCAAACATGACCAGCGTACCCGGCTCGGGAATGCAGAGCGTTGCCACGCGGAAGTTGTCGAGGAACATCATGTCGCCGTCCTCCACGCTGAAATTCCACACGAACTCCTCCCATTCAGGGTTGGGTTGAATCCAGCCGTCGGCGTTGTCTCGCGTCCAGCCGTCCCCCAGATCCTGGACGTTCTTGAACTCCCAGTCTCCGTCGCAGTCAGTCGGCCAGCTCACTCCGAACATAAAGGTGCCGTAATACTCCGCCTCGTCCCAGAAGTACTTCCAGGGGTTCTCGTTGTCGAAGTTGTTGATGTGAAACCTGATTGACCCGGTCTTCGTTGTGCCATCTCCCTCTCGGTTGTCAATGCCGAGCAGACCCGAACGCCCGGACCCCGTCGGATCCTCGAAGAAGTGCTGCAAGTCTCCGTCCACGATGACCTCATCGCATTCCCAACCGGGGCCATCCCATTCAGGTCCGTACAACGTGGCCGGATTGCGCCAGTTGTCCGGACTGTAGAAGTCCCATTCCAGCACCCGACCGCCCTCCTGTTCGGGATTGAAAGGGGGCGGGTTCGTCCAGCTACCCTCGACCGACACCGGCGTGAACAACGCCGCGGCCAACACCAGCACGAATTCTCTTCTCATGGGATTCCTCCTTCCTGGAACAGACTCCTTCCTCATGTGGCGTCCCGAACGCCGGATTGCCGGGACCCACCCTTTGCATCGCCACGAATTGAAGACGCTCGATATACGCCGCTACCGCTCGGGCCTCGCATCCTGGAGCATCCGTTGCCTTCCGGTGAACCGAGGCGGGATGCAAACCCAAACAAGGCGCGCCAATTTCGGCCGGCAAACACCGGCCATTCGGGAGTTTCTCGATAGCGTCAACACAAGAGAGAGCCAGGTAAAATGAACAGCAACGTCTCCGCGAGATGTTGCGTCGCCCGGGGAGCATACAGGAAGATGTCTTGAATATCAATCCACACTGCCATTATTCCATTGCAGCAGTACTTCATCTCGTCAGCGGCGTTCGCCCGCCGCGCTGGCGAGCCATCCCGTGTGATGACGGAGGATTCGACAGGTCTACCCACGGGAACACGGAAGGATCGCAAGTTGGCAGCCCGTTATTGCACGGTTGTTAACGGTTGCTGTCAATGCCGGCCCGGGAGCGATGTGTAGGCGGTGGGCGAGCCACGGCCAGCAGGCGAGTAGAACCGGACAGCCGAACCAAAGTCTGTCTATGCCCGGAGCTGTTCCCGCAGGCGTAAGGCGAAGCGCGGGCCTTGGGGGATCCGGGGGAACCGGGGGACACCAGGCATCTTCTCCGCGTGAAGCGGAATGTCTCTGCACGCGGCGCCGATGCTTTCGACCGCGCGAGCGGCTGCGCCTGAGCATCCCCATCCGGCCGTCCAGTGGACAAACCTTCGGCCGGAAACATTCCTCCGCAACGAAGCTCGCGCCGCCGATCTGGAAATCAGGGCCCGGTGCTGCCGGCAGTACGGCGGTGACGTCCCGGTCTGTCCCCCGACCTGCTCACGCGGGCCGAGGGTCAGGTGTGGTGTGCTCCGATCTTTCCAGTGTCCGGCCAATTTGCAGATGCTCGAAAGAAGCCGACCTCTTCTGCGTTTCTGTATGTAGGTAGTCGGGTGGTGGCAATGATATCCGGGGTGGGTATGGGAAGCGCATCTGTCTTGAAGGCCGCGAGTCGGCGACAATCGCGGTCCGCCTGGGGGCCGGCCGTACCATGAGTTCATGGACGCGATTCCTGCAGGTTGGTGCTGTGCCTGGACGCACCGTTCGTTTATGGGTTGGCTTCACAGATGGCTGACACAGATGCCAAACAAGAGGATGCCGGACAAGTGGACGGTGGCGGCCCCTGTGCCTGGAGGACGGACCTCTCACTTGGGTTGTCCGGCGTGGCGGCGCTGCTGAATGTGATGCTGGGCATACTCTGGCGAAGTGAAGCGCCAACATGGACAGGTCTGGCCAGGGGGCAGCAAGTGCTTATCGTCTTCCTGACCTGCCACGTGGTCTTCTACTTTGTGGTGGTGGCGTGCCGCCTATGGATGCGCCTGCGCCGCTGCGGAACACGCCGGTGGATGCGGCAGCCGTTCACGATCATCGCGGCGTTGCTGGCCCTGCTCATCCTGCCGCTGACTGCTGTCCAGTAAACGAACTGGCCCTTCGTCTGGTCGTTCAGGCGCCAACACAACCAATTCGTACCCCCCGAACCCAACGGGCTACCGTATGTCGGGCCGATCCGCGTGGGGAACGTCATGTACATGAGCCGATTCACGACAGACGCGGGGCCTTTGTTCCCCACGGTGAGCACGAGAGACCGCGAGGTCGGGTACTTGTACCGACCGGAAGGGGCGCCATCGCGGGAGAAATGGTGGCCGATAGTTACGGATGCGAACGATTCATACCGCTCGCGCATCCGCTTCCACCAGATCTACCCGCTGTCCAGCGGTTGGTACGGGGTGGTGTGGGAGTGGCAGAAGACGCGGTCCCAAATTGATGCCTCGCGACTTCGGCGGCCGTGCGTCACGAGCTCGGGAAGTGCTTTGCACAGACGGTCCCGGCCACTCGACACTCCGGCGAGTGGGCGAGCGCAAGGGAAGGCAGTGGACCGTCTCCACCCGGTCCGCCGGCTTTGGCCCCGGAGGCTTCCGCCAGCCGTTCTTGTAACCATCTGCTGTTTATGGAATTGCGCTACTGGGCGATACAGGACTTGAACCTGTGACCTCCTGCATGTCGAGCAGGCGCGCTAGCCAACTGCGCCAATCGCCCCGATCACTCTACAGGGGCATTCAACCGACACCGGCTCGGGTTGTCAACTGGGCAGACCGGGCGTGGACAGGGTCGCCTCACGCCGGCAGCTAAAGAAGCACGCAGGGGTGCCGGCCCTCCGCGCCTGGGTAGGCTTCACAAAGGTGATCCGCAGCCACGCGTCAGACAACCCCACCCGCGTCCCCCCCGCGCCGCAACGGGCAAGCCGCGGACTTCCGGGCATCCCGCGACGGCCTCCGCCAATCCAGAGATGGCCAACCTGTCGGCACGGCTGGAACTGTATGCAGTCTCATGGTACAAAATCCATCGCGAGGGTCGCCGGGATGCCGCTTCCACGTTCGCTCCCGCCGACCAGGACGAAAACGCGGTCCGGCCGAACGGCCACGTCGGAGGTGAGCACTGTGCTAATGCCATTCTACAACGAACCTTATGTCGATTTCTCTCAGGACGGCCCCCGCTCGAGAATGCTTGACGCCATCACGGAGGTTTCCAGAAAGCTCGGCCAAACATACCCCCTGCGGATCGGCGATCAGACCATCGACACACGAGATCGCATCACCTCGGTCTGCCCGGCCGCGTACCAACAGGTGATCGGGCATGTGGGCAAGGGGACGACCGAACACGCCGAACAGGCCGTCCAGACGGCCGCCGAGGCGTTCAAAATGTGGAGCCGGGTGGAGCCGGAAACGCGGGCCCGCATCCTGGTGAAGGCCGCCGCCATTATGCGCCGCCGAATATACGAGGTCGCCGCCTGGATGTGCTTCGAGGTCAGCAAGAGCTGGATCGAGGCATACGCGGACGCGGCGGAAGCCGTCGACTTCATGGAGTTCTACGCCCGCGAGATGATGCGCCTGGGCGGCAGCCAGCCGGTGGTGCCGTATCCCGGCGAGGAAAATGAACTGCGCTACGTCCCGCTCGGCGTCACCGTGGTCATTCCGCCGTGGAACTTCCCGCTGGCCATCACCACGGGCATGACGACGGCAGCCATCGTGACGGGCAACACCGTGGTCCTCAAGCCGGCCAGCACGGCCCCGGTCATCGCGGCCAAGCTGGCGGAGATTCTCGAAGAGGCCGGCTTGCCGCCGGGCGTGCTGAACTACCTGCCCGGCCCGGGTCGGGCCGTGGGCGACCACATGGTCTGCCACCCGCTCACCCGCAACATCGCGTTCACCGGGTCCATGGAGGTGGGCAAGAGCATCTTCGAGAAGGCCGCCAAGGTGCAGCCGGGGCAGATCTGGCTGAAGCGCACGATCCTCGAGATGGGCGGCAAGGACTGCATGGTCGTGGATGAAACCGCGGACCTGGACGCCGCCGCCGCCGCCGTCGTCGCCGCCGCCTTCGGCTTCCAGGGGCAGAAATGCTCCGCGTGCTCGCGTCTGATCGCCCACCGCGACATCTACGATTCACTCCTGGAGAAGGTGGTGGACCGCGCGAGGATGCTGACCATCGGGCACACGGCCAGCCAGGAAAACCTCTTCATGGGCGGCGTGATCGACGAGGCCGCCTACAAGAGCATCAATGGGTACATCGAGATCGGCAAGAAGGAGGGTCGAGCAGTGCTGTCCGGCAGCCGCGTGCCGGAGGCCGGCTGGTTCATCCCGCCGACCATCATTGCGGACGTGGACCGAAACGCCCGCATCGCCCAGGAAGAAATCTTCGGACCGGTGCTGGCGGTGATCAAAGCCCGCGACTTTGACGACGCACTGGACATCGCCAACGGAACGCAGTTCGGCCTGACCGGCGGGCTGTTCTCGAACGACCGATCAAGGCTGGAGCGGGCCCGGCACGAGTTCCACGTGGGCAACCTGTACTTCAACCGCAAGTGTACGGGTGCCTTGGTCGGCGTGCAGCCGTTCGGCGGCTTCAACATGTCCGGCACGGATTCCAAGGCCGGAGGCAGTGATTATCTGCTCCTGTTCATGCAGGGCAAAAGCATCACGGAGGAGTTCTGAGAGAGGGCGCCGCGGCGTGCGTGGAATCAGTCCGCGAAGACGGGTGCCGTCGGCAGTGCGTCGTCGAGAGGTGCGTCGGGGGTGTCGCAGAGGGGCGTGCCTTCCGCCTCCCCGGCCAGGGCCCGTGCGTGGATCTCCCCCATGGTGATGCGCTGCAGGCAGGTGGGCATCGCCAGAATCCACCACAGAGACTCCGTGTAGAAACGCTCGGTGAACTGCCCGGCCGCAACGTAAATGACCAGCGAGATGAGCGCGGCGAAGGCCCAGATACGGGTCCCCTTGGGATCGTCCGTCTGGTCCGCTCGCCAGTACACCATGTGGAGTTGCAGCAGCGACACCAGGATGATCAGAACATAGGCAACCAGGCCCGGCACGCCGATCTCCGCCGCGCACAGCAGCAGCGTGTTGTGGGCCGCCCGCCGGTGGAGCGCCGGGTTCCACTCGGCAATCCGAAACCCGAAAGCGCCGATGCCCACGCCCAGCGGCTCGTCCGCCACCATGGCCAGGCCGGCCTCCCAGATCTGGTAGCGCAGGCTGATGGCGGCGTCCGCCTCCCGCGATTCCGGCGTCTTCATGGTCTCCATACGTTCCACGAAGTGCGGGTCAATCAGAAAGCAAGCTCCGATCACGGCCACAATGAGTCCCGGATAGACCTTCCATCGCCACGACCGCGGCACCATCAGGGAAGCCGCCAGGACGCCGGCGATCAACCCGATGAACGCGGACCGCGTGCGACAGAGCACGATCGCGTTGAAGCTGAGCACGCCGGCGAGCAGGGGGATGATCCGCAGCCACCACGTCCGCGTGACCAGAAAAGTCGCCCCGATCAACGGAAGCATGGCCGCCATGTGAGCGGCAAACCCCGACGAAGCCCGGAAGTCCGTGCCGCCGATGCTCTGCAGGCGGCCGGTCACAAACTCCTGGGATGGTGTGTTGTACGCCTCGTGGCCCAGCACCAGGCTGCCCACCACGAACACCCACATCACAAGCATGAAGCTCAGCCGATTCGTCATCAGCCGGACAAAGCAGAAGACAAACAGCATCATCTTCAGGAACTTGTCCAGCATCATGGTCTGCACCGGCACGACGTCGCTGGTGGTGAAGTAGCTGAGGACCGTCAGCGCCGCGAGAAAGGCCACCAGCACCTCCCAAAGGGTCAGCCAGGGCCGGTTCTCCGGAAAACGCCCCGTGATCAGACCGACCGCCATGCCCACCAGCATCGAAACACCCGCCCAGAGTGAGTACCGTATCCCGAGCGGCAGCAAGGGCAGACCCCACCAGTGACTCTCCGGATACAACTGATAGATCGCCACGTAGTTCGCCAGGCCGATGATGGGATAGTACACGGCCGCGATGCACGCGGTGAGGAACAGACCCAGGAACCCCATGGTGCGCAGTGGCCACATACCGTTGTATCGTCGCTCCCGCCCGCACGGCCGGGGTGCGGGCTTGTTGTGCCGGTCGGCCCGGCCGGGTCGCAGATCGTACGTTCTTCAAGGCATCGGTTCTTGTCGGACGGAGATTGATCTTATTATCGGCGGCATCCGCCGGGGGCGGTCTGGCGCCGGCAGGACGGGGGAAATATCGGACCTGCCGGATCCGGAACAATGCGTGCCGCGGCTCTCGCATCCGTCCGGCCCGACCACGCGCGGTCCCGATCCCTCAGCGGGTGGACAGCTCCTGCCATAGAGCGGATTCCGCTTCGGTGAATCGCGTGAAGGTCTCCTGGAGCCGGGCCTTGATGGCCAGCAGTTCGGGGTCATCGGCGGCGACCTGGCCGCCGTGAGCGTCCAGCAGGGCCCGCAACTGCGTCGCTGAATCGTCCAGGTGGGCCGCAGCCGTGGCGAACTCCCGCGACGCATCAAAGATGTTCAGCTCTCGCGTCTCCTCCAGACTCGGCCGATACAGCAGCCGCCAGGGGCTGCGGCGGATCTCCTTGGACGCCGATTTCAGGTGCGCGCTCGTCTCGTTCACGTTGGCAAAGATGTCGTTCAGACGCTCCTTGTTCAGCACCAGGACCTGTCGGGTCTCGCCCGTCACCACGGTCAGGTCCGCCAGCGACTGGTTCATCCGATCGAAGGAAACGTGCAGCTTGTTCAGCAGGCTGGTATTGGCGGCTACGTCCAACTGCTCGGCCAGCGGCGTGGCGATGCCGTGCTCCACCGTGTCCACCGTTCGCCTCAGGCCGGCCAGGGTGCCGTCGATGTTCGGCCGGTTCTCCTGAATCACGGCCAGCACCGCTTCGAGGTCGGCATTGAGCGTATCCAGGCCCTTGTGCAGCTTGCCCAGCACCACATCCTCCGACTCCAGCGTGAGCTGGTCGCGCAGCGAGCCGGTGGCCTCGTTGATGTGGTCGAGGATCTGCCCCAGCTTGGCCAGCAGCGCCTCACGGTCGCGCGTGTCCATCTGCCGGGCCAGGCTCTTCGTGATCAGGTTCAGGTCCTCGACGGACCGGTGGATCTTCGCCATCACGGAGCGGGCATTCCCCGCGTCGAGCTCGGTTTTCACCAGGGCCACGAGCCCGGCCGGGTTGTGCGGATCCAGCTCGCCCGCCAGGGTATCGAGGGCCGCGTCAAACGTGCTGCCGGGCACTCCGCCGATCACCGACCCGGGGGGAACCGGCTGTCCGTGCAGCCCCGGGTCGACGATCACCAGCTTTCCGCCTCCGCCCAACAGCGGTCCGCGGGCGACGATTCGGCAGTCGCTTCGCAGCGGCACGAGCGTGTCCACCCGGATGTCCAGCCGCACGAACAACCGATCGGGCCGGTCGTCCGCGCCCGGTTCGATCTCATGCGACACGCGATCCACCGAGCCGACCTGCAGCAGGCCGCAGAAGACCGGGGCGCCGGCGGCAATCTCGTCCGGCAGCGGAGATGATGCGGGGAAGCGCACGGCGTACTCGTTCCGGGCGGGCCCAAACAAATCGCTGCCCCCAATGAACACCAACGTGCCAAAGAACAGGGCCAGCATGACGATTACGGTCAGGCCCAGGGCAAATGTGTTCGTCGGCTTGGCCATGGTGAAAACGCTCCCCGCCCCGTCATCCGGCGGTAATCAATCGTTCAAACTCGCTCGTTCCGGTTGCATCCGTCAGCGGCCCTCGACCGTATCCGTTCAGAAACTGGTTCATCAGCTTCTCCTCGTGGCGGGCCAGCGAGTCCGGCGGGGCATCCCGCAGAATCTCGAACTCCGCCCGCGAGCCGATCTTGAGCACCCGGCCCCGATCCAGCATCACCATCCGATCCGCAATGCGAAACGCGGAGTCCATTTCGTGCGTCACCACCACGCTGGTCACCAGAAGCTTCCTGGACAGGTCCATGATCAGCTCGTCGATGGCCGCGGACGTCACCGGGTCCAGACCGGCCGACGGCTCGTCATAGAACAGAATCTCCGGATCCAGGGCCGTGGCCCGGGCCAGCCCCACCCGCTTCTTCTGTCCTCCGGAAAGCTGGGCGGGCATCTTCTCGCGATGCTCCAGCATCCGAACCTGCTCCAGCTTCAGCGTCACGATGGTCTCGATCAGCCGGGCCGGCACGCTGGAGTGCTCGCGGATGGGCAAAGCAATGTTGTCCGCCACGGACATGGAGTTGAACAGCGCGCCGCTCTGAAACAGAATGCCGAAATGCTTGCGCAACTCGTTCAGCTCCGACTCGCTCATGCCGGAAATGTCCCGTGACGACGGCATGCGCGCCGCGTGGTAGAGAATGCGTCCACCGTCCACCGGAAGCTCGCCGATCAGGCAATTCAGCAGCGTGCTTTTGCCGCAGCCGCTGCCGCCCATGACCACGATCGTCTCACCGCGATGCACGTCGAAGGTCACCCCGTCCAGCACGCGGGCCGGCGTGCCGTCCGCTCGCGGGAAGGTCTTGACCACCTCCTGCACCGAGATGACCACGTCCGACTCCATCGCCCATCCTGCCGGGGCCGGGCCCCTCAGATGCCGAACACGTAGAACACGGCCGTGAACATCGCGTCCACGCCGATCAGCGCCACAATGGACTTCACCACGGTGGACGTGGTAGCCAGGCCCACGCCCTCCGCGCCGCCCGTCACGTTGAGCCCTTCGCAGCAGGCGATCAGCGCAATCAACATGCCGAACACGCCCGCCTTGAACAGACCCGTCAGGTAATCCGTGTGATCCAGCGCCGCCTGCGTGATGTCCAGATAGGTCAGCGGCGGGATGTCCAGCACCAGCCAACTGGTCATGAAGCCGCCGAACACCCCGACCACGTCCGCGATCACGGCGAGCCCGCCCATCATGATGACGGTGGCCAGAAAACGCGGCATGATCAGAAAGTGGTACGGATTCAGCGCGTGGGCCCGCAGCGCCTTGAGCTCCTCCGTCTCCTTCATCGCCCCGATCTCCGCGGCGATCGAGGCGCCCGCGAACCCGCTCAGCACGATGGCCGTAATCAGCGGACCCAACTCCCGCACCGTGGCGATGGCCACGACCGTGGCCACCTGCTCGATCTGCCCGTAGTTCTCGAGCGTCGGCGCCAGTTGCAGCACCAGGATGATTCCGATGAAGACCTGCACCAGCACGACGATGCCGATGCTGCGCACCCCCACTCGCACCATCTGCGCCGCCAGGGCGTCCCGCCGGAAACGCAGCCCCGGGCGCAGCAGGCTGCGGCCGATCCAGCGGCCCGTCTCCCGCAGAACCACGGTCATCTCACCCGTGAAGCGCACCATGCCCGCGATGCGACGTCCTACCGACAGGACCGCGTCCCCCACGGCCTCCACGACCTTCCGCAGTGGCGATGCAAACGGGACCCGCGATCCACCCAACGGCGAATCATCCATCGCTCAGCGCCTCGTCCTCGGAATCAACGATCGTGAAGAACCGGTCCAGCTTCGCGATCTGGAACATGCCCAGCACCCGCTCCGTGGGCGACAGAAGCACGAGCGTGCCCCCGTACGCATTGACACTCCGGAACACCTCCACCAGCGTGCTTACCCCCGATGAGTCCATGTAGCTCACCTGCCGCAGGTCCACCACCAGCCGCGGCGGTTTTGTGCGGCAGATCGCCATCATCTCCTGGTACAGACCCGGCGAACGCTGCAGATCCACCTCGCCCGTCGGCACCACCACGGTTGTCGAACCCACCTGACGCGTTTCCTTCAGGGCCCTAGTCATGACGTTTCCACTTCAGCATGCTCAGGCAGGTGCCGCCCCCGACCGCCGGCTCGTAACACACCTCGTCCATCACGGAGCGGATGATGTGAACCCCGAGACCGCCCGGTCGAACCTCCTCCAGATCACGCCCGCAGATGGTCGCGGGATCCACCACCCGGCCATAGTCGCGCACCACGAACCGAAGCCCCGTCCGCCGCTCCTCGGAAACCACCTCTGCGCGAAGTCGAATCGGCCGGTTCGTCTGCATCCCATACCCGTGCTTGATGACGTTGGCCAGGGCCTCGTCCACGGCCAGTGCAATCTGCTCCGCGTCCGCGTCCGCGAAACCCGCTTCCACGGACACTTGCCGCACGGCCGCTCGCACCGTGGCCAGGTTCGCCGGATCGCTCAGCAGGTTCAGTTCCAGCGGAGGAGACACACTCACCGGGGTCCGTCTCCTTCCATACCGGGGTCGCTCATCTCTTCAGCGTGAACGGATGCCGACGCGCTTTCCTCGGCCGCACCGGCCACAAACGCTCGCCAGCGCTCGACCGCCGCCCGACGCTGAACGACCGAGCCGCTGTAGCGGTACCCCAATCGCGTGCCCGTCAGCCTCTCCAACCCCAGGATGGCGTAAAAGCGCACTGCCTCGTCCTCGTCCTCCAAGCGGTCCACCAGCCGGGGAATCAGGTCCGCCGGTCGCGGCCGGTCCATCAAAGGCAGCGAGGTTTGGGTCGCCCGGTTTGTCAGATCCACGATGCCCCTGATGCGCTGCCCCGGGTCCCCGGATTCCAGCCGGTCCATCCCTCCCCGCGGAGCGTCACACGTGCATAGCGCCAAGCATCCTGCCGCGACGGCGAGAAGCGCAATCCGTCGGTACCACCTGGTCTGCGTAGTCACGGGGCCCTGCCACAAGAGTCGCTGCTTACAGTGGTTGAGATTATAGAGCGGCCCCGAGCCCATGCAACGGCCACCTGTCCACGGACCGCTCGCCACCCTACAATGCGGCAAACCCCTGCCGGTCCGGGGCCGGAATCCCCGAATCCGGGAACGGGGTCGGAACAAACCGTTGGCCAACCATGGCAGATCGGCTATCAGGAGAACTCCGCTGGCTGGCTCCAGGTGATCCGGACTACCTGCAAACGCTGCGGTTTGTCGTGGCCGGCCACACCGTCCCCGACGCCGAAACCGAACGCCGCCTGAACAACCTGTTGGAGTTCATTGCCCAACTTACCCTGGAGATCAACCCCGTGGCCGCCTGCCACAAGGGCCGGCGCCTCGTGTGCGCCTGTGCGGCGATCGTGTCGCCCGGTCGAACCGCCCTGCTGTACCTTCCCCCGGATCACGTCGCGCGGCGTCGGCCGGTGGAACTGGGCGATCTGATCCGTGGTCTCCAGCAGCGATTGTGGCCACAGTCGCTGGTGATCATTCAGGCCATGGTGCCCACGGAGTCCGCGGACACGGAGAGAGTGCTCGTCGCATCAGGGTTTCAGTTCCTGGCCGAGTTGGTCTACCTCGAACGGCCCGTCCGTGTTCCGCCGGGTTCGAATCGGGTGCGCTCCGACCTGACCTTTGTATCGTACTCACCCCAACGCCACTCCCTCTTCATCGACGCACTGGAGCGGACGTACGTCGACAGCCTGGACTGCCCGCCCCTGACCGGCCTGCGACAGACCGAAGACGTGTTGGCCACCCATCGTGCGGCCGGCATCTTCAACCCCGATCTCTGGTGGGTGGCCTTGGCGGACGACCGCCCGGTCGGAGTGCTGTTGCTCTCCCAGGTATTGCGTCGACCGGCGCTGGAGGTCGTCTATATGGGTGTGGCGGCCGATGCGCGGCAGGCCGGAGTGGGGCACGCTCTCCTCGCGCGGGCAGTGGAGACCTGCATCGCCCACCAGGACGCCTGCTTGACCTTGGCGGTTGACAGTCGCAATGAGCCGGCCATGGTTCTCTACCGGCAATGGGGCTTCGCCGAAACGGGACGACGACGGGCGTGGATCGTGTCGACGCCACTCGAAAGCCGTGAATAACCGATCGCGTTTTCCAGAATTTGTTCACATGACAGCCGCTTCCGTGTGTCCGAAAAAAAACTTTCCGCTTGCGTCGGCGTCTAACTTTCGGCGCCGCGGGACCTATACGATTGTGCATAAGAATTCGCTCAAGAGTTTCTGTTGACGCTTCCCGAAGCCGACGGTAGACTTCACTCCGTGCTGAGACGTTCAGATCGACGCGGTCAGGGACGATAGCTCGCGCGATTCCGACCCGAAGACCTACCTTTCCGAAATGTTCGAAAACGCGACCCTGCAGGGGAGGAGTATGCAGTGAGCGTCTGCGTTACAGACACCGTATGCCTGCTCGAAAGCCGCATCGCGGAGAAAGTCGGGCCCCAGCGGTTCAAAGTGTGGTTCAAGAATGCAACTCGTTTCACGCTGACGGACGGGTTCCTCAAGGTTGACGTTCCCAACCAGTTCGTCGGCAGTTGGATTGAGAACCACTTCTGCGAAACGATCGCACTCGCGGCGGAGGAGGTGACCGGACGGCGCCTGGCCGTGTCGTTCGCGATCGATCCATCCCTGGCCCGTACGCTTCGCAAGAAGCAGCCGGACTCCCAGGTGGATTTCGCCGCCAACAATCCGGAGCGACTTGCCCGCATTCACCGTCGCAAGGGCGGACCGCCGCCGGGCCCGCCGCTGCGCGGCACGTTTGAGGACTTCGTCGTGGGTGACTCCAACCGCTTGGCCTTCCACGCGGCGAAGGTGGTGGCCGAGCAGCCGGCCCGGCAGTACAACCCGCTGTTCCTGCACGGCGGCTGCGGCGTGGGCAAGACGCACCTGCTGCAAGCCGTCTGCAACGACGCCAAGGAGCGTTACCCCGACCTGAACTGGGTCTACGTCTCCGGCGAGGATTTCACCAATCAGTTCGTCTACGCGATCAAGACGGGCGATCTGGACGCGTTCCGTCATCGCTATCGCTGCGTGGACCTGCTGGTGGTGGACGACATCCACTTCTTCGCCAACAAGCGGGCCACCCAGGATGAATTCCTCCACACGTTCAACGCCATCGACGCCGCCGGAAAGCAACTGGTCATGGCCTCCGACGCGCCGCCCATGATGATCGGACACCTGTCCGAGTCGCTGGTCAACCGGTTCGTCTCCGGCATGGTCGTGCAGATCCAGGCGCCCGACCTGGAAACCCGGACCGCGTTCCTCCGCAAGCGCGCGGCCGCCTTGAAGATGGATGTGCCCGAGCCGGTCATCCAGCACGTCGCCGAAGCGTTCCAGGCAAACATCCGCGAGCTGGAAGGCGCTTTGCTGAAGCTGGTGGCCATGGCCCGGCTGACCAATCAGCCGCTCACGCTGTCCCTGGCCGAGCGCGGCCTGCGCGACCTGGTGCAGCACGCGGTGCCGATCGTCCGGCTGTCTGACATCGAGAGCATCAGCGCCATCTTCTTCGGGCTGACGCCGGCCGACCTGCACACCTCACGCAAGACGCGCACCATCGCCCTCTCTCGCGGAGTGGCGATGTACCTGGCCCGCAAGCACACGGACATGAGTTTTCCCGAGATCGCCCGACACATGGGCAACAAGAACCACACCACGGTCATCCTGGCCGCCCGCCGCATCAACAAGATGCTCAATGAGGACGGGACCGCCCAGTGGATGACCCCCGCGGGCGAGAAAGAAATGCCGATCCGAACCGTCGTGGCGCAGCTCGAGTCGCAACTCGGCGGTGCCAAGACCACCGGGCACGCGGCGGCGCTGCCGGCCAAAACCACGGACGTAGCGCCGCCTGCGCCTAGGGCGTTCACCGCGAACGCGGCGCCGCCGCCGGCCATAGCCACCGGTTAAGGCGGCGGCAACCGAACATGCTTGGGTCGCCGCCGGCCGGCCGCTTCCGTGGAAACGGCCGGCCGGCGCCGGACGGCGACCCCGGGGGAGGAAGGAAGGCAGACCTTCCCGACAGCGCCGGGCCAGGGCCTTCGGCACGCAACGAATCTTCGGGAGACCCCTTCGCGGGTCAGACATGGCGCGGTTGTGTCGGATGCGGAAGCCCAGCGGCTTCCGCATCGGCACTTTTACGGGCAGCAAACCGAGTCGGAAACCCCAGACAGAGCAACCATATGTGTGAACCGCGCATCCCGGCGCGCCGGGAGATCTGTGCGAGCCCTGAGTGAGAAACCACCCAGGGCCACCCGGCCCTTTTCCCGCCCGAGATGTCCCCCTTTCCCACCTCCCGGATGATGCAAACATGAGTTCGTTCGACCTGTGGAGCAGCGGGCCGGACGGTGAGCCGGGCACGAATGACGACATCAGGAATTGGTAGCCGTTCTTTCATGGTGTTCCACACGTCCGGGAAACGTGGAGACCACTGTTCAAGAACAGTGGTACAGGGGTAGAATCCGGGGCCGGTTTCCGAGTGCCGGAGCTGGTTGGGGGGTTCCGCGTGGAAGGATCGCGACCGACCGTTATCTACTGCCAGGGGCTGTGCAAGACATATGACGCGGGCAAGCGGCGGGCGGTTGAGGCGCTGCGCGGCGTGGACCTGGACGTCCACGCGGGGGAGTGCTTCGGGCTGCTCGGGCCCAACGGGGCCGGCAAGACCACCACGGTGGAAATTTTGGAGGGGCTGATGAAGCCCTCGGCCGGCGTGGTGGAGGTGCTGGGGCGGCGGTGGGGAGCAGGCGCGGACATGGCGCTGCGGCAGCGGATGGGGATCACACTCCAGGAGACGCGCCTGAACGACAAGCTCACCACCGTCGAAATCGTCCGGCTGTTTCGCAGCTTCTACCGCCAGGGCCGCGAGCCGGACGACGTGATCACGGCCGTCTCACTGCAGGAGAAGCGGAACGCCCGGGTGGGCAACCTGTCCGGTGGCCAGCGGCAGCGGCTGGTGGTGGCGTGCGGGTTGGTGGGCGATCCGGAGCTGCTGTTCCTGGACGAGCCAACCACGGGGCTCGACCCGGGCTCGCGCCGGGAAATCTGGGAAATCGTGCGGCGACACCAGGCTCACGGGCGAACCACGCTGATAACCACGCATTACATGGACGAAGCGGAGCGGCTGTGCGACCGCGTGGCCATCGTCGATCATGGGCGGGTGATCGCTCTGGGAACGCCGCCCGCCCTCATTGCCCGGCTGGGCGGCGAGCACGTGGTGGAGTTCGCTGTGAATCGGCACGCCGAGCCGCTGAGCATCGACCGGCTGGACGCGATTCCGGCCGTTCTGGCGGCACGCCCGGATCGGGACGGCTTTGCCCTGACCGTGTCGCAGCCGCACGTGGCCGTGCCGGCGTTGCTGGGCCGGCTGAACCGCTGGAACTACGAGCTGAGCCGCCTGACCACCCGGCACGTCAGCCTGGAGGACGTATTCGTCAGCCTGACCGGGCGACGCCTGAGCGAAGACACGCCGGCCGACGAGCCCCAGGCAAAGGAGGCGGCGCCGGCCTGATCCGCCAATGACGTATCATCCGCTCAAAGAGTTGTTCCTGTGCCGGCTGCGGCAGTTCTACCGCGAGCCGGAGGTCGTGTTCTGGACGTACGGATTTCCGCTTCTGATGATCGTGGGGCTGGGGATCGCATTCCGATCGAAGGCGCCGGACCGGGTCCCCGTGGACGTGGTGCAGTCAGAGACTTCCGCGGCCGTCGTGGCCGCGTTGAAGGAGGCGCCGGGCGGGCTTTTCGACGTGCATGTCAGCGAGCCGGCCCTTGCGATGGAGCGCTTGCGCCTGGCCAAGACGTCGCTGGTGGTGGAGCCGAGCGTGGATGGGAACACGTACCGCTACGACCCGAGCCGCCCGGAATGCATAACCGCGCGGGCGCAGGTGGACGACGCCCTGCAGCGGGCGGCCGGACGCAAGGATGCGGTATCCGCGACGGACCGACTGGTGACGGAGCCGGGGTCGCGTTACATCGACTTCCTGGTGCCCGGACTGCTGGGGATGAACCTGATGGGCGGCGGCATGTGGGGCATCGGGTACGTGATTGTCGACATGCGCGTGCGGAGGCTTCTGAAGTGGATGGTGGCCTCTCCGATGCGCCGGCGAGACATGCTGCTGTCGCTGGTGGGTGGGCGGTTGCTGTTCACCGTACCGGAGATGGCGGCGGTGTTGGCGGCGGGCGTGCTGCTGTTCGGAATTCACGTGGCGGGCAGCGTGGCCAGCGCGTTGGTCGTGGGGCTGGTGGGTGCGGCCTGCTTTGCCGGGATTGGGCTGCTGTCCGCGTGCCGTGCGAAGAAGATCGAGACCATATCCGGCCTCATGAACCTGATCATGCTGCCCATGTGGTTGTTCTCGGGGATCTTCTTCTCGTACGAGCGGTTTCCGGCGTTCCTGCATCCGTACATCAAGGCGCTCCCGCTCACGCAACTCAATAATGCCCTGCGAGCGGTGATCCTGGAGGGCGCACCGCTGACGTCGCAGTGGTTCCCGCTGGCGTACCTCGGCGGGCTGGGCGCGGTGTGCTTTCTGCTGGCGCTGCGCTGGTTCCGCTGGACGTAGGGGCCGATCCCGATGGGTTACTCGCGACGCGGAACGGTACACGTCAGCGTTGTGCTCCCGGCCCGCAGGGCATGGCGCGAGCCGTCGGGCAGAAGGGCGATTGCCTCGACGCCCGTGGGAACCTCCGTGAGCAGTTCGAACGCCTCGCCCTGTCGCTGCCAGCGGCTGACGATCCGGCCGGCGGGGCTGTTGAACGACGCTTCCGCGTGATCCAGCGGCCCGGGGTCTGGCGCAATCAGAATCCTCTTCCAGCCGATGCGGCCGGGCTGCTGTCGGATGCCCGCGACGTACGCATAGTGCCATTCCATGAGATGGCCCAGCATGAAGTGATTCATGCTGTTGCCGGTGCCGGGCCGGGCGTCCCAGCTCTCCGGGAGGGTGGTGAGGCCCTGGTTCACCATGTACCCATAGCTGCCCCGATCCTCGCGGGCGTACACCCTGTGCAACGCGTCAGCGCGACCCCCCTCGGACAGCGCGCGGACCAGGAACACCTGGAGCACCTCGCCGGTGGTCTGTTGCCAGCCGCGGGCGGCGAGGTCGTCGACAATCTTCCGGAGGGCGGCCGGCCGATCCGCCTCCGGAATCAGGCCGATGCAGAGAGCGGCGGCATTGCCGGCCTGGCACGATCCGTTGTTGCGGACGGTTTTGGCCTCGGCGTCCCAGAACCGCTGCTGGAACGTATCGCGGATGCGTCCGAACAGGGCGTGGTACCTCTCGGCGTCCTCGCCGCGGTTCAGCACCTCGGCAGCCCGGGCCACCGTGGACACGCCCAAGGCCCAGATGGCCGTCGCGCTGACCTCGGCCGGCGTCCACTGGGACGGCCCGTCCCCCTTGCCGTGTCCATAGTCGTACCAGTCGCCCAGGTTGCTGGTGATGACGCCGTCGCGGGCGGTGGAGGAAAGGTAATCCACGTAGCGCTTCATGCTTTCGAACGCGTCCGTCAGGGCTTCGCGATCGTCGTACCATTCATACAGATGCCACGGCACAAGCACGCCCGCGATGCCCCACTCCGGCGCCTCGTTCCAGAACCCGTGCGGCGGGATGCCGACAAGGTAGTTCGGGCAGTTCGTGGGGATGTGGCCGTCGGGCAACTGGGTGTCGCGCAGGTCGCGGGCGATCTTGGCGTACCAGTCGTGGATGTCGAAGCGGTAGGCCATCGCCCGGGCCATGTGCCAGTTCTGCTCCTGCCAGCCGTTCTTCTCTCGGTGGGGGCAGTCGGTGGAAACGTAGCTCATGTTCGAGCGAATGGACCAATCGATGAGTCGATGGGCGGCGTTCTGCAGCGGGCTGGAACAGGTGAACTCGCCTGCGATGCGATTGGCCGTCCGCACATGCACGAGGTCCAGATTCTTGATGACGGGCAGACCGTCAGGATTGGGCCGGCCATCCGGGACGGCGCCGGCGACCTCCACGTATTGGCAGCCGACGTAGCAGAAGATCGTCTGGTGCGACTCCGTCCCACCGCCGCGAAGCGTGTAGTCGTGCCAGATGTCCTTGCCCGTGCCCCACGTGTACGTGAAGCGCACCCGCCCGGACTCATCCATGTACTCACACGGCTTGAACCGGATGGTGTGGCCGCGTGGTCCCTCGACCGTGAAACGCAGGAGGGCCGAGCAGTTCTGCGGGAACACGTATGTGAACACGCCGGGCGCGGGCTCGCGGATTTCCACGGGCTTGAACGTTTCAAAGGCCTTCAGCCCTGGGCAACTGAACGGCTCCAGCCTGGCCGGCGGGGCGTCGCAGACGACAATCGGGCGCCAGTCACCGTCGTCGAAGCCGGGTCGGTCCCAGCCGGGCAACTCGCGGGTGGCGTCGTAGTCCTCGCCGGCGTAGATGTGTGAGAACGTGAGCGGCCCATCAGTCCATTTCCAGCCGGCGTCGCTGGTCACCACGGTCTCCCGGCCATCAGCGATTCGAACCCGGGCTTCCAGCCAGAGCAGGTAGGGCTGTCCGTTCGAGAAGTCGGGCATGGCATCGGTCTTGGCGAAGCGTCCCGGATCGTTGGGCGGCGCGACGTGCCAGAAGGAGTTGCCGAGCACAACGCCCCAGGCGTTCGCACCCGATTGAATCCACGGGCTGATATCGAACTCCTGCCAGAACAGCGTCTTGTCATACTGTGACCAGGCCTGGTTCAGCAGAGTATCGCCGACGACGTGGCCGTTCAGCCGAAGCTCATAGTGTCCAAGTCCGATGACCCGCACGGTGGCCTGGGTGGGCCGGCCCTCAACGCGAAACTCGGTCCGAAGCATAGGGCAGGACGTGGCGCGGACAAGGGCCGTCGGGTCCAGCTTCCATGGTTCGGTGGATGCCGGACCCAGTACCACAACCGGCGCCGGAGCGCCGCCCTGGGTTGGGCCGTGCGGGTCTGCCCCGAACACGGTGTGCCGGTTCAGCGGTCCGGACTGTCCCATCCACTTCTCGTCGGTGGCCACCACGAGCTTGCTGCCACCCCCAATCTGCGCCTCAAGCAGGGCGATGACACCGGCGGGGTTTGTGTCGGGTCCCTTGCTATTCTCCGCCATAATGACGAGCGCGTTTTTGCCGGGACGCAGGGGCACGTCGGCGAAGGTTGGCTGCGACCAACTCTCACTGCGCAGGACTTCGCGTCCGTTCAGGAACGCCACGGCCCGGTTGTCGGCGGCCAGGGCGAGGCGGGCCAGGCACTCCCGCGTCTGGTCGGGGGCCAGAAACGTCCGAGACAGCACGACCGGCCCGGGCGGTGCGTTGGATGTGTCGGGTGCCGGCCCGTCCGGGTCTGCTGCCCAGATCCACTTCGCCGACTCCGACATGAGACTTGCATCCGCGGCTCGCGGCGCGATCCATTGCGGGGCGGGACGAACGTCTGCCATGCACCCGGTTAACGTACCGACGACGAGGAGTGAGAGGATGAGTTTCATGAGGCTTGCCTCCGCGGAGTATGCCAACAGCAGGGTCTCTGACATGAAAAGAAATTCCGCTGCTCCGTTCCGTGTTCTGAGCGCTTCAGGTCGCGGCTATCGTATTCCTCGGATCACAAGTCCAAGCTGGTTGCGTCCCACGTAGGATTTGGCGTCCGGCGCCAGGAAGCACGTGTCGATCCACGCCCCTTCCGGGGCATCCGGATCGGGCCAGTGCAGGCGAAGCCGCGTGCCGTCCAGCGTCCAGGAGGCCCCGTCGGCCGCGGCGTTCATCCGGCCGTCCGCGAGCAGCTCGAAGTACTCGTATGCACCGAAGTTCACCGAGTGCTTCCATGCACCAAGCAGATCGGAATCCCGGATGGCGGGTCGGCTCAGGGTGGCCTTGTTGACCGGTTCGCCCACCACGGGCCAGCCGTCCGATGACCAGAGCAGCGGGCGGACCTGAAGCGTCGGCACCCCCTTGGCGCCGGCGTCGTACATGTGGTGGACCAGCCAATCGCCGTCTGCCCCCAGCAGAATCCCGTTGTGCCCGGGCCCGCGACATTCGTCATAGCCGGCGAGTACCGGAGTGCCTCCGCCTTCAAGCATCGGACGCCCGTCGATGTCCACGTAGGGGCCGGTGATGTCCGGGGAGCGGCCGACCATAATGCGGTAGTTGCTGGCGACGCCGCGGCCGCAGCGGTCAAACGACACGAACAGGTAATAGTGGTCCTTCTTATGCACGAGGAACGCCCCTTCGATCGCCTTCTCGCGTGGGCGGGCGGCCAGGGCACGGAGGCCGGCGTCTTTTGCCGGAGGTTTTCCCGTCTCGGGGTCCAGACGAGTCAGCTTGATGCCGGACCAGTACGAGCCGAAGACCAGCCACGGGTTGCCTTCCCGGTCCAGCACGAAATTGGGGTCGATCGCGTTGTAGTCGGCCGTTTCCGGATGCGTTTCGAGGACTTTTCCCTGGTCGACCCATTGGTAATCGGCGGATGTGGGATCGAGCGTCCGGTTGGTGGCCAGTCCGATGCAGGAGCGGCGGCTTCCAAGCGTGGAGATGGAGTAGTAGAGCTGGTAGTGCCCGCGGTAGAAAGAGATATCCGGCGCCCAGACGTCCCGCGCCTGTGGCACGTCCTTCCGGCCCCATTCCGGCACGTTGTCCGCGAACACACGCCCGGCCCTTTCCCAACGCAGAAGGTCCTTCGAGCGGTGGATCGGTACGCCGGGGCCACTGGAGAACAGGTAGTACGTGTCACCCTGTTGGATGAGCACCGGGTCATGCACTCCGCGAACGGCTCCGCTCTGCCCGAAGCCGAGCCCGGGGAAACCCATGAACGCGCATATGCATGCAGTGCCTATCGTCCATTTGCCCATGATGAATTTCCTGTGTGCGGTACGGGATCCCGCGTTCCAAGCGGCTTCACGCAAAGGACCAGCCGACCATCGGCCTTTGATCCCTTCATGGTAACGCGATTGGCGGCTTTTGACGAGACCGAATCTGCGGCACAGTGTGTCCGGGAGCGAGAGACTTGCATTCGCCCGGTCAGTAGTACACGCAGCGGGCGCGGTGGCGGGGATGGGCCTTGTATTCGGGGCGCTGACCGCGGTTCCAGAGGAAATAGTCCAGGTCACGCGCGATGACGTCCAGGCCCCGGCGGCGCAGCGCTTCGACCAGCGATTCAACGGCGGTCAGGCCGCACGCGCGGATTTCGATTTCCTCCGCCGAACCGGGTGTGAGCGGCTCTTCGCGGTTGATTCGATCGAGGAGGTCCGGCTCGTAGCGAAGCAGCCCGTCCATCCGCAGAACGTGAGGGACCAGGTTGTCGGCGAAGATCGTGAGGCTTGCCAGGTCGTCGAACCGGCCCCACCCCTGGTTCGCGAATGCGACGGACAGGTCCGCCGCGGTGATCTGGGCCCGCTTGTAGAACGGCACGCGCAGATGCCCGTAGAAATGAACGTCGCGGTAAAACGGAATTCGATCCAGAATGCCCACCAGCGCTTCCGCGGAGTGGCGGGCGTCCTCGATCAGGGAGGCGAAGCCGCCCTGGTAGTGCTCGATCGTGAAGCGACCGAGGTCGTTGAGGGCCTCGGCGAACAGCCGCATCAATTCGTGAACGGGCTCCGGCGCCCCTTCGAGCTGCCCGAAGATGCGGATGCAGTCGCTCGCGGTCAGCGAGGCCAGGTCCTCCGCCCGTACGGCGTCGCGGGCGTCAAACCAATCCTTCAGCGATGAGGCGACGGTAAGGTAGCCGGAGAGGCCGGGGCGCTTGCGCAGGTGAGGGAAGAACCCAGACCCGAAGTTGACCGCATCGACGGTCAGCACGTACGCCAGTGTCTTTTCCGGGGTGCCCTGGTAGTGGTGGGCCGGGTCCAGCGACGGCGCGAAGACCTGATCCAGCGGCAGGGCGGCGGCGTACGGCTCGACGTTCTCGGCGACGATGCGGACGTGACGGGCCAGGTCAGCAACCCGGCGGCAGGCCGAGCGGATTTCGCCAAACAGTGTCATGGGCAGAGTGGATACGGGAATCCGCGGATTTCGGCAAGACGCTCGCCGGCGTCAGCCTTCCACCTTCGGCTGGAGCGGGGTGTTCGCGAAGGTAAGCCCGGGCGCCGCGCCTCGGCGGCGACCGACGCCGAGGAAGCTGCGGAGCAGGATGCCCACGCGGTAGAAGTTCCGCCGCCAGTCGAAACCGCCACTGGCCAGGGCGAAGAAGCCCTTGGAGAGGATGCCCAGCCGCAGCATGCCCAGACGGACGAACTCGGAAACACCCAGTGGTCGCAGGTCGGTGCCGGGGTAGTCCTTGTTGCGGTCCCAGTCGGCCAGCACCTGGTCAGCCGAATGCAGTCCGTGGCGTTCCACGATGTCGAAGAGCGGCGCCCCGGGCATGGGCGTGGCGATCGACCACGTCATGTAGCGGACGCGGCCCAGCCAGAACTGCTTCCAGCCCCACAGAAGCGAACGGACCGCCTCTCGCGGGCTCTCCCAGCAGAGCCGGCCTTTCTCCTCCCACAGGTTCCAGGCCATCATGAACAGCAGCACGCCGACCCGATGGCGCTTCAGGACCCGCAGGCAATCCTCCACCTGTCGCACGGTGACCTTCTTGCGGATGCCGCGAAGCACGCGGTCGCTGGCGCTCTCACACCCCAGATGCACCAGCCACATGTTCATGCGGCGGAACAGGCCGGCCAACTCGTCGTCCATCGGCCGGGCCCGCAGGTTGCCCTGAAAGTACAGGTCGCGATGGCCCAGGGTCGCGATGGCCCGGCAGACATCCTTCGCCCAGGGAAGCGACGCGTTGATCTCGTCGGAGACGATCTTGATCTCGCGCACGCCGAGCTGATAGAGCCAATCCACCTCGCGGGCGATGCTCTCAGGCGAGCGCATGCGGACGTACGGCTTCGACACCCGCCAGACCGGCAGCGAGCAGAACGTGCAGCGGAACGGGCAGCCCCGGCTGATGACGATGCCGGCCTGCCTCCTGTCCTTGCAGTAGTGCTGCCCGATGAACTTCGAGAAGTCGACGCGGTCCCATGCGGGCGGGGGCAGGCTGTCCAGGTCCTCTACGACGGGCCGGCGCGGCGTCAGCACCACTCGGTCGCCATCCCGCAGGGCCAGCCCCGGCGTTTGGTGGAAGTCAAAATCGCGCCGGGACACCTTTTCCACGATCTCGGCCAGCAGCGTCTCCCCTTCGCCGATGGCGACCAGGTCCGCCGGGCAGCGTCGGAGCACGTCTTGCGGGTCCGCCGTGGGGTGCGGGCCGCCGGCCACCACCAGCAGGTCTGGGAAACGGGCCTTGACCGCGCGGATCGCTTCGTACGCCACGCGCTGGGTCAGGAAGGCGAAACTGATGCCGTACACGTCCGGGCGGTGGCGCTCGACGGCACGCACGTGGTCTTCGACCGTGTGAAACGCATCGAGGAAGAGGATGTCCTCATCGGACAAGGCCGTTCGCTCGCGAACATACGAGATGAGATGCAACAGGCCGATGTTGGGATAGGCCTTGTCGTAATCGTCAGTGTGGGCCGGGGGGTCGACAAGGAGTATCTTCATCCGGCGACATCCCGCAGGGCGTGTTTCCAGGAAGCGTCCCTGCGCTCAGTTGATGACCACGACGCGGGAGTAGGCGTCCACCAGCATGTCGTAGAGAAACTCCACGTCTTCGTTCAGCAGGCGGATGCACCCCAGAGACACCGCCCTGCCGATGCTCTCCGGCTCGATGGTGCCGTGGATGCCGTAGCCGGATTGGTACATGGCTTCACCGGCTACGCCCTCCAGACCGATCCATCGCTCACCCAACGGGTTCTCCGGGTCGTCGGCCTCGATGGGTTTTCCCCCACGCGGCGGATAGTACCTCGGGTTGATCAGCTTGTTCTTGCACACCCACTCGCCGGTGGGCGTGCTGTCGTCCGTTCCCAGGCCCACGGCAAACCGCTTGACCAGCGTGTCCTTCAGGTAGACATCCACGTGGAACCGGGATTTGGAGACGACCGCATGGAGCGGTCCCCGGATGACCTTGATCCGCTGACCCTGACGAATGATGTTCGGGTTGGCGATGTTGTTCACGCGGGCCAGCAAACCGGCCGTCACGTAGTACGACTTGGCGATGGTCTCCAGCGTCTCGCCTCGTCCAATGACATGCACGTCCACGAGCGGATCGCCCGTAATGGTTCGATTCGAGAAAACCGTTTCCTCCGCCAACTTCAGCGCCTCGACGCGAACCGCCTCGTCTTCGGCCGCGGGAAGGCCCGACAACAAAGCACGCGAAAAATGGGTGCGAGCCGTGATCAGATCGTCCGCGGCCAGGGCGGCGCGCGCCTGCTGCACGTGCTTGGCGGCCTGAGCCGGGTTGGCCTGGATTGCGGCGTCCTCGTCCAGCCACGGCAGCGAGGACGGTATCGACGGCGCGTGTGTCAGCGTTGCCTGCGGCACCACCTTGGACAGAGTCTGTCCGGGCTCGATGATCTGAGGCTGACCCAGCGGCGCCGCCGGTGTGCCGGTGCCGGCGTCCCGGCTCGGGGTGGGCGTAACCGCAGCCGTCTCAGCCCCCGCATTGGCCGTGCTCTGCGTGTCGGGTCGGGTCTTGAGGTAGACTCCGACCAACAGGATGCAGGCAGCCACGGCGAACAGTACGAACGGGCTACGGGAACGCTTCCGGGATCTCCTGGTCACAACGGCACCTCCAGGCGTCTTGGGCTGTGGGATGTCTGTCCGGCGGACCGGCCGCAGGCCGCGATTCCGCCCCAACTCCTACGGGATTATCGACCTCCCGCATTCACAAGCTTACCATGAAAGTTTTATAGGGCGAGTAGGGCCTGGGCAGCCAACTCGACGGAGTTTCGCTGTAATTTGTTGTCGATCAATGGGTTGGGGATCGACACCGAGATGCCCAACGGGCCGGCTCATGGTTGCGGCGCAAAACGGCGCACCTTCACCTCGGTGACCAGCATCTTGACCCGAACGTCCAGCGCGTCGGACGGGACCTGTTCGGTCATCTGCATCTCGAACGCCATCGCGCAGGAGACGCCCTGGAACTCCGGATGGGCCAGGAACCGGTCATAGAATCCCCGCCCGCGGCCCAGACGGTTGCCGTGCTCGTCAAAGCCCAGTCCGGGCACGATGACCAGGTCGATCAGGGAGATCGGGAAGGGGGGGCCGGTGGTTGGTTCGCGAACCCCGAGCGGCGTGGTGGTCAAGTCCTCGGTGAGCGAGCGGATCTCGACCGGGAGCATCCGGCGCTGTTCCCAGCTCACTTTGGGGGCGAGAACGCGCTTGTGGTCCTGCCAGGCCCGCAGCACGAGCGGCTTGGTGTCCACCTCCGTCGGGTGGGAGATGAACACCATGATGATCTCAGCCCTCTTGTACTCCGGCTGGGCGACCAGCAACTCGCAGGCCTTGGCCGACATGGTCTGAACGTCACTGGGTGACAGTCCGGCCACGCGCCTGCGGATTTCCTGTCTGAGCGCCTTCTTCACCGTGCTATTGGCTGTGCGGGCGACGCCGGCGAACAGCCCTCCGCTTGGAGTTTCCTGAACCGTTCCACGTACTCGCGCAAACGGGCCTCCTGGCCGTGATCGGTCGGAACGTAATACTGCTTATCGACGCCCAGGTACTCCTGGGCCACCATGCCCTCGGGATGATCGTGCGGATATCGGTATCCGTCTCCCGCGCCCATCCGCGCGGCCCCGCCATAGTGGCTGTCCCGAAGGTGGCGAGGCACCGGCACAGTCCGACCCTCCCGAACGTCGCTCGCCGCCGACCAGATGGCGACGGCCGATGCGTTGGACTTCGGCGAACACGCCAGGTACACGGCCGCCTGGGCCAGGGGAAGCTGGCACTCCGGCATTCCGACCATCACCGTGGCGTCCGCCGCGGCCTGCGCCAACACAAGCCCGAACGGAGCGGCGTTTCCGATGTCTTCCGCCGCGGCAATCACCAGCCGACGGGCGATGAACCGCGGGTCTTCCCCCGCCTCGAGCATCCGGGCCAGCCAGTAGACCGCAGCGTCCGGGTCGCTCCCGCGTATGGACTTGATGAACGCACTGATGCAGTCGTAGTGCGCGTCACCCGTCGGATCGTACTGCAGGGCCTTCCGCTGGATCGACTCGGCAGCCACCGCCAGATCGACCACGATGGGTCGGTCCGGCTGCTCCGGATCCGCCTGGGATAGGACCGCAACTTCCAGGGCGGTCAGGGCTCGGCGCGCGTCGCCATCGGCTGCCTGGGCCAGATGATGCCCGGCCTCGTCCGTAAGTTCAATAGAAAACCTGCCAAGACCCCGCTCCGTGTCCGTCAGGGCCCGGCGAAGCAGGCTCAGAATGTCGTCCCCCGACAGAGGCTCAAACTGGAAGATCTGGCTCCGGGAGACGAGAGGCGAGTTGATGGCAAAGAACGGGTTCTCCGTCGTGGCCCCGATCAGCGTGATGATCCCGTTCTCCACATCACTCAGCAGAACGTCCTGCTGGGCCCGGTTGAAACGGTGCAGCTCGTCGATGAACAGCACCGTCCGGCCGCCACCATCTTCCACGCGACGGCGGGCGGCGTTCAAAACGTCCCGCACGTCCTTGACGCCCACCGCGGCGGCATGAAGCTCCTGAAACACGGCCCGGGTGGTGTCCGCCACGATGTGAGCCAGGGTGGTCTTTCCCGTTCCGGGGGGGCCGTAAAACACGGCGCTGGTAAGCCGATCAGCCTGCAGCATCCTCCGCAGCAGCTTGCCTTGGCCAATGAAGTGCTGCTGACCGGCGAATTCGTCCAGGGTGCGGGGCCGCATCCGGACCGCCAAAGGCTGGACCGCCCCGCGATTCCGCCGTTTTCTGTCCTCAAACAGGTCCGCCACGGATCGCCTTACCCGTCTGCCCCGCGACGCTGGTGCCGGGGCGAACCTCGGATTATAGGCTGTTTCACGGTGCGATACACCGCCCAAAACGGGTTTGCCGATGAACCCGAGAGAAGCATGGTCCGTTAGATACGGTATGCGCGGTGAGGGGACGGGCAGCGAGCGTGGATGACCGGCGCGGGACCGCGTGGCGGGTGGCCGGAACAGGGGGTCTTCTGATGTGCGGAATCGTCGGCTACGTGGGGCAGCGCCCGGCATTGCCAACTCTGGTCGAAGGGCTCAAGCGGCTGGAATACCGGGGGTATGACTCGTGCGGCGTCGCCCTGCTGGACGAACAGGGGCTCCGCGTCCGGAAGTCGAGAGGCCGCATCGCCGTGCTGGAGCAGAAGCTCGACTTGGCGGGGGAGGCGGCCACCCTGGGAATCGCCCACACGCGCTGGGCCACGCACGGCGTTCCGAATGACGTGAACGCGCACCCTCATTGCGATTCCGCCCAGCGGATTGCGCTGGTCCACAACGGAATTATCGAGAACTACCAGCCCCTGCGGACTTACCTGGAACAGCAGAACGTGCGGTTTCGCAGCGAAACCGACAGCGAGGTGCTGGTCCAGTTGATCGCGTCGTTCTACGACGGGAACCTGGAGACGGCCGTTCGACAGGCCCTGCGGCAGGTGCAGGGCACGTACGGCATCGCGGTGGTCAGCGCGGACGAGCCAAACGAGATTGTGGTGGCCCGCAAGGGCAGCCCGCTGATCATCGGCGTGGGCAAAGGGGAGTACATCGTCGCGTCGGACGCATCGGCCATTCTGGAACACACCACACAGGTGATCTACCTGGAAGACCACGAGATTGCCCGTCTGACACGCGAGGGCTTCCGCACGACCACCCTGGACGCCGTGCCCGTGACCAAGGAGGTGCAGGAGGTCGAGTGGTCCCTCGAACAGATCGAGCTGGCCGGCTACGAGCATTACATGCTCAAGGAAATCTGCGAGCAGCCGGCCTCCCTCCGGATGTGCATGCGCGGCCGGGTGGACGTTCGGGAGGGGTCCATCTTCCTGGGCGGGCTGCGTGATTGCGCCCGTGAGCTGACCCGTTGCCGTCGGATCATTCTGACCGCGTGCGGAACGGCCTGGCATGCGGGGCTGGTGGGCGAATACCTCTTCGAGGATCTCGCCCGCGTCCCCACGGAGGTGGAGTACGCCAGCGAGTTCCGATACCGAAACCCGATCGTGAGCGAAGGCACGGCGGTCATCGCGATCTCGCAAAGCGGCGAGACGGCCGACACGCTGGCCGCCCTGCGCGAGGCGAAGCAGCGGGGCGCCCTGGCCCTGGGCGTCGTGAACACCGTGGGCTCGACGATCGCCCGGGAGACGGACGCGGGGGTGTACCTGCACGTGGGGCCGGAGATCGGCGTGGCCTCCACCAAGGCGTTCACCGGGCAGTTGACTGTTCTGACGCTGATGGCGGCGTTTCTGGGCCGCCGCCGCCATCTGTCGCAGGGGGCCGCGTTCGAGATTTTACGGGCACTGGATGCCATCCCCGACCAGGTGCAACGCGTGCTGAAGCAGGCGGACGCGGCGAGGGCCGTGGCACAGGTCTATCACGAGCGGAACAACTGGCTGTACCTCGGCCGTGGATACCATTACCCGGTGGCCCTGGAGGGGGCCCTCAAGCTCAAGGAGATCAGCTACATCCATGCCGAAGGGCTGCCCGCCGCGGAGATGAAGCACGGCCCCATCGCCCTGATCAGCGAGGGGATGCCGGTGGTGGTCATCGCCCCCCGCGGGGCCCAGTACGAGAAGGTCCTGAGCAACATTGAGGAGGTCCGCTCGCGGGGCGGACACATCATCGCCGTGGCCACCGAGGGGGACCGCGACATCACGCGAGTGGCCGAGCACGTGCTGTATGTGCCGGACACGCTCGAACCGCTCCAGCCGCTGCTGACGGTGATCCCGCTGCAGCTCATCGCGTACCACGCGGCCGTTCTCCGCGGCTGCAACGTGGACAAACCTCGCAACCTGGCCAAGAGCGTGACCGTGGAGTAGCGGCACGCGCCCGGATGTCGTCGGCCTCCCTATGCCCCTACAAAAAGGGCCCGCCTGCCGATCGGGTGGACCGGCAGGCGGGCAATCAGAACTCAGGCATTTCCTCGCCGACGCGGCGAGGTTGGCCGTCCGCGTCAGTCCGCGAATACGGCCTGGAACTCGGCGAAGTCCACCAGGTCGATGTAGTCATCGTCGTTGAAGTCGCCACACACGCACGACGGATCCGCCGGAACGGTCGGGCCGTCCATGCAGTTGACGAACAGCGCGATGTCCTCTTCACCGATCGTGCCGTTCCCGCTCAGGTCGCCGAGGATCGTCGCGCAACCCGGCAGCAGCAGCACGTCCATCCGGACCGGCTTCGTCAGGTCGATGATCGGCCGGGAGATATACTCGGTTCCCGACGTGGTCACCCGCAGCCAACGCTGCTCTGACGTGTCCTTGAAGAACCAGGACAGCCACGCCGACTGATCCGGATTGCCTCGCACATCCGTCACCTCGCTGATGTTCGGTGAGGGTATGGCATGCATGTCCGTCGACCCGGAGAATCTCGGGGTCTGGAACAGCGCCCCGGACCCGACCGGCAGCGGCGTGCCGAGGTGCGTCTCGAAATCGGTGATGACGAAATCGGCGCCGCCGTCACCGGCCTCCACGTTGACGACGTTGTCCACGTAGAGCTTGTAGGGGCCGGCGCTGCGGTTGGGCGACGTGGAATTCACCGCAACGGCCAGGTGCTCGAGCACGCCGCGGGTGGCCGTGATCGCGCCGTCGCCGGTGAAACTGAGAATCGGATCGCTGTTCGGGTCAAACGTGACGGTTTGCCACGCGACCGACGGGCTGATGGGCTTGCCCTGCGGAGCGCCTCCGGAGGCGCTGGACGCGCCGATCCATTCGATCTGCCCCGTGGTGCCGCCCGTGGTCCCCAGCGGACCGGTGTCGCCGGTCTCCCGGACGCCTAACGAGAGCAGAATGGCGCCGTTGCCCTTGCCGACCTCCAGCGCGGCGGAGTCAACGGACGTGCCGGCCGAGTTGGTCTGGGTCGCGTGAATCCGCTCGAGGTGCACCAGCGACCGCACCAGCGGGACGACGACCACACCTTCCGTGGTCACCGGGTTGCCGGAGACGCTGCCAACCTGCGTCGGCGGCACCGAATCGTCCCAGACGGTCACGTTCGTCGCACTTTCAGCGACGCCGGTGATGGTCACCGTCGTATCGCCATCCACGATGGGCCCCTGCACGGTCGGGGGCGGAGGCGCCTGCGGCGCGATCTGCAGGAAGCGGACCGGGCCGACTTCGAGGACATAGTCGTCGTAGTAAGCGATCTGCGCGCTGGCATAGCCGGCACCGATTCGCGGCCAGCCCAGCGTGGGCGCCGTGTTCAACTGCAGGTTCTTCAGGGCTAACAGCTCGTCCACGTACACATCGATCCGGTCACCCTTGTGCACCACAGTGAAGGAGTGCCACCCGATAGACCGCTGAGGCGCTTCGTACTGATCGAGATCGATCCAGTTGGGTCCTCCGAGCCCGTTCGCGCGGAAGTGGTACCAGGGCAAAGTCACGAGGGAAGAGTCATTCCACATGCCGACATGGCCGAACCACGCCCACGAGGTGGACGACGTGTTGAGCTGGGTGAACTGACGCATCCACACAGTGGGTCCTGTCGAGTCGTAGATCAGGGAGTTCCAGACAACCGGCTCCTCGGCCGTGGGGACGATCGGCGTGATGGTCGTCTGCACACGGCAACCGCCGTTCGAGGCGTACAGGGATTGCGCGCCGCTCGGCCAGGTGGCGTTCATCTCGTCCGTCAGCAACATGGAGGGCGAGCCGCTCGCCGGGGCCTGGGTCCACACCGCCTCGAGCGCCGCCTGGCTGGCGTAGGACTCGAAGTTGTCCGAGAGAATGGTGGTGACGACACTCGTCGTGACGGTCTCCGTGTCGGACTCCTCGCTGTTGAGGCCGTCAAACGACTGGTAGGCGTACACCACATCGCCTTGAACCAGGCCGCTGACCGGAACGTCCACGCGATCGGCTCCCGGCGGCACCGGGGCCGTGAACGACTTCGTGGCGCCGTCCGTCACGGTGACGCTCGTCGCACCCGGGACCAGTTCCATTACCCGGACGCTCGCGGTTCCGGCCGCCGGCGCCATGTAGATCACGGGCGCCGGGAAACCGACGACCACGGGCTCCGACAGCGGACTGGTCACGCCGTTGACCGTCTGCGTGGCCGTGACGACCTGGCCGTTTGCCAGCGCGCTGGTCGTAACGACGATCGACGAGTTGCCTTCTTCGCCCGGCGCTGTGCCGGCGAGAACGTCGTTCACGTACACGGTGACGACCGAGGCCGTTGCATGAGCCACGTCATACACGCCGTTCACCGTCACGCTGGTCGATGCGGGCGCAATCGGCGACGTCAACACCGGCGCATTCACGATGTCCATCGCGACGCGCGGGTAGGCCGGATCGCTTTCGCCGTCCACCGGGATCGTCTGCGTAGCGGAGATCGAGTCGTAGGCCGCCAGGCTCGGCAGCGCGACGTCCACGTAGCTTTCGCCGGACGTGGCGATCGGGCTTCCCGCAGGTTCGCCGCTGACGTACACCTGAACGGCCGTCGCGGTCGTATCGATGTTCACTCGCACGGTTTCCTGGGTGCCCACGACGATGGGGCCGACGATCGTGGGAAGAGGTACGGTGGGGTTGGCCGCCGGCTCGCGGCAGTACATATGGAACCGGATCGCCGCCGTGCTGTCACTGAACTGCTCGCTGGACGTACACTCGTACCCGATCCGCTGCAGCATCCCAAGGCTTGTACTCGGAGTGGTGCCCGGATAGGTCCAGAGCAGCCGGTGGCTGGCCGTGCCGTCATACGCCGTCAGGCTGGACAACAACGAACTCGACACGTTGACCGAACTCTGTCCACGCTGATTCTGGATGCGGTTGACGCCGTCCTCCATGTCCAGAATGACCTCGAGGGTCTCGCCTTCGCTGTCGAGGCTCTCGATCCGATCGAGGAAGACCTCCCAGGGGCCCAGATTGTTGGAGTCGACATTCGGGCCGATCGTAAACCACATGCTGTCCATCGCATAGACCCCCGTGGCGGAGGGGTGCGCGATCTCACCGTTGCCGCCGTAGCCCGGGAGGACCACGCTGTCATCATCCAGCGGGATCTCGACGACCTGCCACATCAGGCTGTTGGGGAAGATCGCCGTGATTCCCTGCGGAACGAAGCCCGAGACGGACGACACGCCGACCCACTCCCAGCCGCCGGGCGGATCGTAGTTGCAGGGGTTGCCGTCCTCGTCCAGCAGAATCGAGAAGGTGAAGGGCGGCGAGCCGCTCAACACTTTCACGGACGGCGAGAGGGGGCTCTGCTGGTTCACCGGGGTCTTCGAGTCCCACTGTTCGGCCGTGTACACGTCACCCGCGACGTGTTCCGGCACGGTGAAGGCGTATTCCTTGATAGCGCCCGGCGCCGACGGAGACAGGGCCTGGTCGCCCACCTCCACGGCGTTCTTGAACAGCTTGACGCGGTTCACGTACGGCACCAGGTTCGTGACCGTCACGGTCTCGTCGGTGTCGAGAACGGGCGACCGGATGATGGGCGCGACAATCGGGTCAAACTCCGGCGACTCGAACTGGAGCTCGTCGATGTAGAGCTCGATGTCCGTCGCGGTGTCCGCTGCCGAATTCGTGATGATGAGCGCCTCAAACACGCCTCTCTGGTCCGGCGCGTCGGCCAGGGTGCCGGGTTCGCCCGTGGTCAACGTGACGATGCCGCCATTGTAGGGGGTGCCGTTGAACGTGACGTTCCCCGTGGCCAGATTCACCTCAAACGGAAGGAAGTCCCAGCTCGGGGGGACCTCCACGGCCGGAATCGGAACCAACCCTCCGTCCGTGGCACGGATATAGCCGTACCGCTCCTCGTCTCCGGTGACCGCCACGGTATCCAGTACCCGATTCGGTCCCCAGGAGATCGCCTTGTACGTGTCCACCTCCCCTTCAGGCGTCCACTCCACCAGAATGTCGTCCCCCGCAACGGTGGATTGGCAATCGTCCGTTCCGCACTCAATAACGCTTGGAGTCAGGCTGACGCCCACCAGTTCGACGGTCCCGGAAGTGGTGCCATCGAACATCTGCGGTACCAGCGCGCCGGTCTCACGCACGGTTACACAAAGCCCCACGGTTCCGGCGCTGAAGCCCCCGCCAACGTAGAAGCGGATTTTTCCCTGTGTATGCAGACCGGGGTTGGGATACACGGCGCCGTTGAAGGTGGTGAGTCGCACCCATCCGTATGGGTCGGCGCCATCCTCCCAGAAGAACGTGACTCCCAGGGACTTCGACCCCTCGGAGCCGCCCCACGCCGCGGACCGCAAGGCGGTGTGTACTTTCTCCGGATCCAGGCCGCGTGTGGAACCGGACGTCGTGGGGGACCGGAACACTTCCGGTTGGCCGGAGTCGCCCTCGAAACTGAGCTTCTCCGACGGGTAGGGCTGCGCTCCGGCCGTCAACGGCCAGGCGACAGCGACCAGTACGCCCAGCAACAACAAGCCAAACCGATGAGACATTACTGATTCCTCCTCAACAAACAACATCGTCCGTCGCAACTCCGTCGACGCTTGTCGACGCTTCCGATGTGCCCATCCGAGGGCATCGCTGCATTCATGCTTGTCCGCGCAACAACAAAGCCGGCTCGGGGAATGATGGCAGAAGGGCAGGGTGAACCGGTTTCGGCAGGGGTGCGCCCCGGACCGACGCATCAGCCACGGGTGTCAACCGATACGTGCTTCTTCCCCCGCGCCTTTCCGCGTTACAGCCGCCCTATCGAGCGACGTTTCCCATGCGAGCTTTCCCCGGTATCCAGCTCGCTGTCCCGGCTCCACGGAGACCGGGGCCCAGCGCTCCATGTGATTGTAATCACGCAGCTTGGAAAATGAAACACTGATCAATTTATGCAGTGACCGAAAGAAAGTTTCCGGTCCATGCTTTGCTGCGGGCGTGGACGTTTCGCAGGGGGACTGGATTTCACGCTCCCGCTTCTCGCAGGATCGGGGTGCCTGTTCAAATCTGAATATCTGCCCCCCCCAAAGGGCGTTCCGGCCCTGAGCGTCCGCGCCTATGGGACCTCACCGGGGCCGGCTTCTCTCAGGCGAACAGCTCAATCCGCTCGAACGCGTCCACGTCAATCAGCCCCTGGTCCGTCACACGCAGAGCTCCGATAACCGAGAGACTCAGGAACGACATCGCCATGAACGGTCGGCGCAGCCGGCAGTCCAGCTTCTTCACCGCGGCGTGCAGCTCGCGCAGGCCGTCTCGCAGGTCACCCGCCGGCGCGGGGCTCATCAGGCCGGCGATGGGAAGGGCCACGTCGGCGAGAATCTCACCCCCCAACGCGACGCAAAGACCGCCCCGGATCTTCACGAGATGCACGGCCGCGGCAAACATGTCCTCGTCGTTGGTGCCGACCACCACCAGGTTGTGTGAGTCGTGCGCGACGGACGACGCGATGGCCCCCCGGGTCAGGCCGAACCCTCGCACAAAGCCCAGGCCGACGTTTCCGCTGGCCTGGTGACGTTCGATGACGGCCACTTTCGCGACGTCGCGAGCGGGGTCCGGCACGACATGGCCGTCGTTGAGGGGCAGGGCCTCCACGCTTCGCCGCGTCTGAAGCTGACCCTCGTCCACCTCAATCACGTGGACGCGGCGGCATCCGGTCCCCTCGGCGGCAACGGCGAAGTGAGCGGGCTCCAGCCAGTGTACGTTGATCGTGCTGCGCAGCACCGGGGCCCGACGCGGCGATCCCGAATCGACCGTGCAGCGACCCTCCACGGCCACTTCCTGACCCGCATGGTAGACGCGGTTGACCCGGCACGTCTCGAAGTCGTCCAGGACGGCCAATGACGCGAGGTACCCGGGGGCGATCGCCCCGACCCGGTCCAGCCGGAAGTATCGCGCCGCGTTCCAGGACGCCATGCGCACGGCTTGCGTGGGCGAAAGCCCGAACGCCACCGCCCGCCGCACCATCACGTCGATCTGCCCTTCCTCGATCAGATCGTCCACGTCCTTGTCGTCGGTGACAAACATGAAGCGATCGGCGGTGGCCGGCGTCACCAGGGGGAGCAGGGCGTCCAGGTCGCGGGCGGCGGAGCCCTCGCGGATCATGACGTGCATGCCCAGCCGCAGCTTCTCGCGGGCCTCGTCGACGGTCGTACACTCGTGATCGCTCTGCACGCCGGCGGCCACGTAGGCGTTCAGCGCCCGTCCGCTCAGGCCCGGCGCATGTCCGTCGATGACCCCGTTCCCGGCGATCTTGAGCTTGTCCAGCACGATCTCGTCCTTCGCGACCACACCGGGGAAGTTCATCACCTCGGCCAGGCCCAGCACCCAGTCGTCGGACAGCAGCGGCAGGAGGTCGATGGCCGTCAGCTCGGCCCCGGCACTTTCCCAGCGCGACGCGGGCACGCACGAACTCAGAGTCAGGTACACGTGGATGGGACAGTACTTGCTGGAGGAAAGGATGAACCGGATGCCCTCGGTCCCCATCACGTTCGCAATTTCGTGCGGGTCCGCCACCACCGCCGTCGTGCCGTGCGCCACCACCACGCGGGCGAACTCCGGCACACTCAGCATGGAAGACTCGATGTGAACGTGGCCGTCGATGAAGCCGGGGCAGAGGAAGCGCCCGGAAACGTCCACCTCTTCCGCGCCGTTGTAGCGTCCGATGCCCGCGATCCGGTCGCCGTAGATGGCCACGTCTGCGGGATAGATCTCATCCGAGAAGACGTTGACGACGTGGCCGTTCTTAAGCACCAGATCGGCGGGCCGGCGACCCGCGGCCACGTCGATGAGCCGCTGAAGCTGCATGGGGGACCTCCGTGCTGGCACCTGCGTCCAGGTGAGGCGGGATTATACGGCCGGGGGCGGTCCTTCGACAGCGCGGGGCCGGGAGGCCGGAAATTCCCCTCAACTCTTCGGCGGGGGGCGGGTATAATGGCGTGAGCCGCGTTCGGTGGCGCCCGACGCGGCCGGCCGCAACGCAGAACGCGGTGCCTTTCGCTACAAGGAGCTTCCCATGTTCAACCAGACGGACGGGGGATGCACGCTGCCCGTGGCGCGGTGGGTCGCAATCGTTACGGTCTTTGCATGGGCGGCCGGGGCGGTCGGGCAGGAACAGGCCGATCCCTCGCCGGCGCCGACGGTCGAGCCGCCGGTCCCGCCGGCGGAGCCGCCTCCGGAGGTCGGGCCGTGGGCGGACCCGCCGCAATGGATCGACTACGATTCCGAGCCGCCCTACGACTTCTATGAGCGAAGCTGGCGATATCGCATGCGCCAGTACCGCGGTTCGCGATTCTCACGTGAGTACGACTCGTATGGTCCGTACGGCGGGTACCGCGGTCCGTACTACCGCCCCTGGGGCTCGCCGGCTCGACCGCATCCCGACCACGGATACGCCCCACGCGGGTATCCGTACGGCTATGCGCCCGGCCCGGTCCCCTACTACGTCTATCCCGGCGATCCCGCGTTTGACGAGGGGTATTACCAGGGACACCGCGACGGGAAGGAGTTCGCCGAGTGGAGCTTCCAATACGAGCTGGGGACCCGGTCCTACATGAAGGCGATGGAGTCGGGCGTCCGGGCGTTCCAGGCGGGCGACTATTCGCTTGCGTCGCGGCAGTTCGTTCTGGCCGCCCAGTTGAACCAGGGAGACGCCGCGGCCCGGCTTCATGCGGCGCATGCCCTGGTTGCGCTGGGTCGCTACGACGAGGCGGCCCTCAGCGTTCGACGGGCTTTGCAGTTGCAGCCCAAGCTGGTGTTTCTGCCGCTGGACATTCGCGGCGACTATGGCCGGATCAAGGATTTCGACGAGCACACGCGCAAGCTTCGGGACGCCGCCGCGCAGGCCGGCGACAGCGCGAACCGGTGGTTCCTGCTGGGCTACTGGGATTTCTTCTCCGGCCGGTCCGATCAGGCACACCTGTCGCTCCAGAAGGCGGACACGCTGGACCCGGAGAACCGGACGACTCTGCGCATGCTCGACGCCGTGCGCCTGTCCACGCCGGCCGAGCCGGAGCCCGCCGGCCAGCCTGCGCGACCGGCAGAACCGGCGCCCACGGCACCGAAATCCGCTCAGCCGGAAGACGGTTCTCAGGCGACGTGACGCCGCCGTTTCGGGCTCCTCCCAACCCGGCAGGACGCGAAGGTCGCGAGCATAAAAAAGAGGCGTGGCCCTTTGGGGCGGCAGTCGTCCCGTGCTCGGTCGTGTGCCACCGTCTCTTGATCAGTGCCCACTGTCTGCTCTGCGCACCAGCTCCGTTCACGGGCCTTGCCCGCCGCAGCCGAGTAGAGTCCGCTCCGCGGACCATCCGCGACTGGAACAAGGCAAGACCGGCTCGTCTCCGCAGGCGCCTCGCCTTGGCGAGAAAGCCGGTCCCACAAAAACTGGAGACCTGGAGGCTGGAAGGGCTGGAGAACCGGTCCCGGAGATGTCAGGGCCGGGGAGACGGGAGCACGGTGCCGTGGCTGGCGGAAAGACTCCTGAGCCGGCACGGAGCGGGGATTCTGTGGCGAGGCGTCTTTGGTTCGGCGCGTTATGGACGATAATGGAAGCGTGGGGGGAGGACCGCTCGGACCGCGGCCCTCCTTCAGAAGCGAAACGTCAGCCGTCCGCCTGGCGGTCGGCGGGAGAACGCGGAATGATCCGGAATACTCTGTCCTGCGTGGCAATGCTGGCAATCAGTGTGGCGCTCACCTTCGGCACGGGTTGCGGCGTACCGGTTGGCGGTGGCTCGGGCGGAACTGTTATCCTCATCGGCCCGAACGACCCCAACGGGGGGGCCGCCTGTTCGGACGAGTACAGCACGGCTGAACTGGCCGCCCAGGCGGTCGCGCTGGGCAACACGGAACGAGCCCGGGCCGGTGTGGGCCCGCTGGCGGTCGATCCCGTCTTGCAGGCGGTGGCGCAGGCCTATGCCGAGGCCCAGGCCGCGCAGGGTTTTATCGGGCACACGGATCTCAACGGCGACACGGTGGACGGGCGTATTGCCGATGCCGGCTACGCGTGGACCGCGGTCGGCGAGAACCTGGCGTACGGACCCTGCACGGCTGAATCGGTTGTAACGGGGTGGATGAACAGCGAGGGCCACCGCACGAACCTGTTGCGTTCCGTCTTTACGCACACCGGCCTGGGCGTATACCGCGGCGGCGAACACCGGATATACTGGGTGCAGGTTTTCGCCACGCCGCAATAGGTTTTGTTCACGGTTTTTCGGTGCTGCAACATTCTGTCGACGGAGGGAGTCTTCCCGCGTCGGCCACAGGAATGCCAAACCATGCAGAAGCTCGTGCGGGGAGTGCATACTTTTCAGAAACACGTGTTCGGGACCCGCCGCGACCTGTTCGAGCGGCTGGCCGTCGGCCAGCGGCCCATGGCCCTGTTCATCACCTGCTCGGATTCCCGCATCGATCCCAACCTGATCACACAGACCGAACCGGGTGAGCTTTTCATCCTTCGGAACGCCGGCAACATCGTTCCGCCGCACGGCTCCGGCACGAACGGGGAGGCCGCCACCATCGAATTCGCGGTGGTCGCCCTGGGCATCCGCGACGTGATCGTCTGCGGTCATTCCGGGTGTGGGGCCATGCAGGCCCTGCTGGCGCCCGGCGATGTCGAGACCATGCCGGCCGTCCGGGCCTGGTTGGGTTACGCGGATTCGACGCGCCGGATCATCGGCGAGAACTACGCAAGCCTGGAGGGTCCGGCACGAGTGGCCGCGGCCGTCGAGGAGAACGTGCTGGTCCAGTTGGAAAACGTGCGTACGCACCCGTCTGTTGCGGCGGCTTTGGCCGAGGGGCGGCTGCGACTGCACGGCTGGGTCTACAAGATCGAGACCGGCGAGGTCTTTGCGTTTCACCCGGAATCGGGGCAGTTTCGCCCATTGGAAACCGGACCGGAGGACTGTTCGGACCTCTCCGACGGCACTCGCCGAACCGACCCGGTAATCGGCTGAGCGAGGACAAACTTTGTCCGCCTGGTCTTGACAACGGCGCGGGATTCCGATACACGCGTGTTGCTTGCAGGGAGGGAATCGGCGGGCGCGGCGAAAGAGAGAGAAGACCTGTCTCGCGGTCGTACGGCTTCTTCAACACTTCCAGCAAGCGGTTTGTGGGCTTCGTTATGGTAGATGTGAGGACGGCATGTCTGCCCGTCCGGAACGGCTCTGCGCCGCGTCTGTCCATGCCGCGCGGAGTTCACGCAATTCGTATCCACACAAAAGGGAGGAGAAGACAGATGTCCACGACGACGAACCGAGTCCGACGAGTATGGCAGCGCCCCGGCCGGTCGATCCGCCGGCTCTTCGGGGGCCCGGCGCTCGGTGTGTTGCTCGCAACGGCCGCCGTTGCGGACGCGACACCGTTGACCGGCGGCAACCTGCTGATCCACACCGACCAGATGCTGCTCGAGTTTACGCCCTCGGGCGATTGGGTCCAGACCGTCCCCATCCCCTACCCCGGGCCGGCGGCAGAGCGTGCCCGCGACATCGTCGTGGACCGTCAGGGCCATGTCCTGGTGTACAACGGCACGGCGGCGCCATATCTGAGTTGTTACGATCCGGTCACAGAGTCCTGGTCCCATACAACCTTCACCGGGTGGAGCAACCTCCAGAACGAGGCGTACGGCGGAATCGCGGCGTACGAGCAGTACGCCTTCGTCACGGACATGGTGACGTTAAGCGGCACTGCGAAGGGTGTCATCCGCTTCGACCGGGACCAGTCCACGGCGCAGCGGTTCGCGCTCGACATCGAGCCGATTGACCTCAACCTGGGGTTGGATGGACTGCTGTATGTTCTCTACCCCAGCACGAGCCCCGGCGGAAGCCGGCTGGACGTATACGATCCGATCACCCTGGCCCGCACGGGCAGGCTCGACCTGACCGCATCGCTCGGATCGACGGCCCATCGCTCCGTGGCCGCCAATGCCGCCGGCGACATCTTCATCGCGGACCCCGACGGAGAACTCCACCGGCTGAACCCCAACGGCGAGTGGCTGGCCACCACCAACCTCGCCACGGCGAGCCCGCCTGTGGATCTGTATGACGTGGACGTCCTGCCGGACGGCACCATCGTTCTCGGCGACCGGTACGGCCGTGTCTTGCTGACCGACGAAGGCTTCAGCGCTGCATCCGCCTTCTCCGTGGGCTTCAACAGCGTATTCGTGACGTACGTCCCCCACGTCCCCGAGCCATCGGCAGTGTTGCTGGTGCTCCTGGGCGGCTTGACGCTTCTGGCAGGCCGGCGAGCGGATCGCCGCGTCCGCTGAAGCGTCCGACGAAGCTCGGACGGAAGGAGTTGTGTGAAGCATGCGTCACACCCGCGCGGTGTGTCGCCGTGCTTGTGCCCTCTCTCGGCACAGCGGTTTCCCGGACCTGATCGGCCCTGCTCGTTCGGCGCGCCCGTCGAAACGGGCGTGTTGAAGGTCCGAGAACCGTTACCAGAGCCACAAAACCTCTCCACCTGCCCTCGAGCTCCCCAACGCCCCGTGGGCATGGCACAATCGTCCCATGAGGCGTCTGAGCAGACCGATCCCGTCGCGCGGGCTTGCAGCCGCAATGCGACGATTGAAGCCATATCTGCAAGAAGGCGCCGGATTGTGATTTTCGGCGCGCCGTTTCGGGAGGCCGCCCGCTATAATCAGTGCTGCGGCAAAGCGTTGGGATGCGCCATCGCACCGGGAGCCTGAGGCAGTGATCGGGCGCCCGGTACACCGCAAGAAAGACGAGCGATCAAGGAGTCTTGGCGATGCAGCGAATCGGTTTGCGCAGCGTGGGTCTACCCACAGCGTGTGGCGTGTGCGTTCTCGGGATGCTTGCGGCGGTTGCCGGCGGGCAAACGGTGATCGTGGACAACGCGGATGCGGGCTTCACCGTCTTTTACGGCGAGTGGACCTCCGGCGTGTACGGCGCGCCGTACGGAGCGGACTACGTGTGGTCGCTCACGTCGGGCGGCGGCGGTGAGCCGGGCGAGGTGGAATGGCGACCCGATTTGCCGGAGAACGGCACGTACGAAGTGACTGTCTGGTACGTTCAGGGCGCCAACCGGGCCGTGAACGCACCGTTCACGGTTCATCACGCGACCGGGTCTTCGGCCGTGTCGGTAAACCAGCAGATCAACGGCGAGACGTGGTTCAGCCTTGGGGCCTACGATTTTGACTCAGGGACGAGCGGATATGTCCGGTTGAACACCGATGCCAGTGCGCACGTAGTCATCGCGGATGCGGTGCGTTTTGACCGGGTCGGTTCGGGCACGGTGCATCTGACCATGGCGGTCGAACCGGCGGGCGCCGGCACGGTGACCCCGGCCGCGGGCGGGCCGTACGCCGTTTCTCAGGGAGCAAGCCAGCCGATCAGCGCATCGCCCGCCGCGGGCTGGCGGTTTGATTCCTGGGACGTTTCCGCGGGAGCGGGTGCGGCGAACCCCGGCGCGGCAAGCACGACCGTCTCCATGGACCAGGACAAGACGGTCACGGCCGTGTTCGCGCCGTCCGCACCGGGCGGGGGGGAGTTTCGCGCGTTCTGGATCGACGCATTCGGCATCGGATTCAAGACTCCCGCGCAGGTGGACACGATGATCAGCAACGCCATTGCGGGGCGATACAACGTGATCGTCCCGGAGGTGCTGGCGTTTCAGGATACGGGCACCAGCGCCCACGGGGCGTATTGGAACTCCAACATCATACCGAAGGCCTCGGACATCGATCCGTCGTTCGACCCGCTGGCGTACATGATTCAGCAGGCGCACGCAAACGGCCTTGAAGTGCATGCGTGGCTGGTGGCGTTTCGGGTGTCGAGCGTCTGGCCGCCGCCTGGGAACCCGATCCTGGCGGCCCATCCGGAATGGATCATGGTTCCGCGGGCCGAGATGGGGGGCGGCCCGGAGAAGGTGAGCAACTACTACACGCTGGATGCGGGTTCGCCCGACGTGCAGGACTACCTGTCCAGCATCATCGTGGAGATCTGCAGCAACTATGCGGTGGACGGCATTCACTGGGACTACATCCGGTACACCACGAAGGACGCGGGGTACCCGTCAGACGTGAACTACGCCGGGTCAACACTGGCTCGGTTCAAAGCGCTGACGGGATACGTGGGCACGCCGCCGTATGACGGTGAAGAATCCTGGGATGATTTTCGCCGCACGACGGTCACCGAAGTGGTACGCCGGGCCATGACGGAAATCCCCCTGGTGAACAGCCCGCGGCAGCCGATCCGACACTCGGGTGCGTTGGTCACGTGGTATCCGGCCAATACGGATTTCACGCAGACCCGACCGTACTACGACGTGTTCAGTGACTGGCGATTGTGGATGGAGTTGGGGTACCTGGATACCGCCATTCCCATGTGCTACTTCAGTGAGGGCAGCTACCCGGTGACCTACCGGCAGTGGGTCGACAACACCGTCGCCTGGACCGCGGCGTACGGCCGCCAGGCGGTCATCGGGCCGGGCATCTACATGAACACGTTTGCGAACAGCATCACGCAGATGGCGTATGCCCGCAACGCCGGCGCGGACGGGCTATGCACGTACTCGTACCGATCCACCAACAACGGCGGCGAACCGTGGGCAAACTGGTATCCGTATGTGGCCGCGAACCTGTTCACGACAACGGACACGGTCCCGACCATGCCGTGGCGATTGCCGCCGTACGCGACGAAAGGATCCGTGTACGGCCGCGTGGTGGACGGCAACACAGGGCTGCCCGTTGACCATGCCGTGGTTCACGCCGGTGCGTCCGCAACGACGCAGACGGACGCGAACGGCCGATTCCTGATTCAGAACCTGCCGGCCGGTGCGAGCGGGACGATTCTGGAGGTGTCGGCCGGCTATGGCGCCACGCCCGACGTATCGCGTCCGTCGGTGCTCGTGGAGCGGGCCGGGATGACGGAGGTGAACTTCGCGATCGGCCCGTGGCTGCCGGGTGATTATGACGTGGACGGTGACGTGGACGTGGCGGACTACGTGCGGTTCGCTGACTGCGTCACCGGCCCGAACGCGGGGCCGATCGCGGCGGGATGCGACCTCTTTGACGTTGACGCAGACGGCGACGTGGACGCCGAGGATTTCCAGACGTTCCAGGAGGCGTTCACAGGATAGGCGTCCCCGCGCCCGGGCACGTATCTGCAGGAACGCCGGCACCCCATCGCGGACATGGCCCGCGATGGGGTGCCTTGTTCTCTGAGTGAAGCGACGCGTCTGTGTCGGTGCTCTGCGTCAGACGGCCACGGCAGATCGGACCAGGCCGGCCACGCGCTGGACCTGGGCCCGGGTCATGCCGGGGTGAATCGGGAGCGACAGAATGCGTTTGCACAGTTCGTGGGTCACCGGCAGGTCGTGCGGAGCGAGCCCGAGGAACTCATAGGCCGGCTGCTCGTGCATGGGAATCGGATAGTGGATGCCGGCCCCGACGCCCTGCTTCTGCAGATGCTTCAGGAGGTCATCTCGATCATCCACCTGAATCACGAACCGGTGGTACACGTGCTCGGCTTTCGGATCGACGGCAGGCAGAATGCAGGTGGTGTCTGACGACAGATCCTCGCGATACCAGCCTGCGATCTGGCGGCGGGACGTGTTCCATCGATCCAGGTGGCGCAGCTTGGTGTTCAGGACGGCAGCCTGGAGGGTGTCGGTGCGTGAGTTCATGCCGACTTCGCCGTACTCGTATTTCGACTGCCGCCCGTGATCGGACAGCATGAGAACGGTCTGTGCGAGCGGCTCGTACTGAGTGACCACGGCGCCCGCGTCGCCCCAGGCGCCGAGGTTGTCGCCCGGGTGGAAGCCGAACGCAGCCGCCCGGCTGAGTTGCCCGGGCTTATACCCGTCGTAGGTGGCGCCGTGGCACTGGGCGGCGTCTTCGATGACGACCAGGTCGTGCTTGCGGGCGATCTGGGCGAGCCGCGGCATGTCCACCATCTGGCCGTACAGATGCACGGGAACGATCGCCCGCGTGCGTGACGTGATCGCCTTTTCCACCTGGTCCAGGTCCATCACGTAGGTCTGTGGATTCACGTCCACGAGCACGGGCTGATAGCCGGCCTGCGCGATCGCCTCCACGGTGCCGACGAAAGTGTGCGACACGGTGATGACTTCCTGCTCGCCGTCGCCGATGCCCAGCGCCGCCCGCAGCGCGAGGTGGATGGCGTCCGTCCCGCTGCCGCACGGGATGCAGTGGTCGACGCCGCAGTACGAGGCTACGCCGGCGGCGAACCGCTGGAAGACGGGCCCGCCCACAAACCAGTTGGAGTCGATCACTTCCCGAATCGCCTGCTGCAGCTCGTCGGCGATCTCATCGTGCATCAGCTTGAGATTGACCAGGGGAATGCTATCCGGCACGGCTCAACCCTTTCTGCTTGTCCATCATCTGCGATTTCAGCCTGGCTCCTGCCCGCCGCGCGGCTTTGCCCGTCGCAGCACCCGGTTTTATCGGAAAAAGGGCCGTCTCGGGGGCAGCGAGAATCGCAGGTGTCCGCCGAGCGTTCGACACGCCACAGGCCCGGGCCGGCCGGCCCTATGCGAACCGAACCCTTTTTCAAAAAGAAGGTTATCACTGGTGACGAGCTCGAGCGGGAGCGTGCCTGCGTTCCCCCCGCCGGGACCGACCGGGCAACCGTCCGCCCGGCTAAGGGTCAACCGGTTTTCGGACGATGAATCACTCGACAGGCCGTACGGCGGTCGGAAGGAGACCTTGTGCAGGCAACCGAGTACCAGCAATGGCTCCGCGACACGCGGGAGTTCTGGGACGTTGCGGACGAGGGCACGGCCCGGTTCGGGCGGGTCTGCTCGTCGCCGGAGATTGACGAGGCCCGCGATCCGCGGGAGCTGGAGCGAATCTGGCAGCGGGAGACACAGACGGCAATCGAGCAGATTCTGGACGGCGTTCCGCTCGACGGCGATTGGCACTGCCTGGAGATCGGCTGCGGCGTGGGCCGGCTGATGAAGGCGCTGGCGGGCCGGTGCGGACACGTCGCCGGCGTGGACCTCAGCGAGCGCATGCTCGGCTATGCGCGGCGATATCTGGCGGACACGCGTAACACGTCGCTGCACCTGAACGACGGGCGCTCGCTGGAGATGATTGCCGATTCCAGCGTCGATTTCGTCTTCTCGCACCTGGCTTTTCAGCACATCACGCTGTACGAGGTGGTGGATGCCTACCTGGCCGAGATCGCCCGGGTCCTGAGGCCCGGCGGCTACTGCCGTATCCAGAACTGGCGTGAGGGCTCGCTGCCCGTCGTGGAGCGCGTGAAAAACGTGGTCCGCCGCATGGCCGGCCGCGAGGTCCTTCGCAGCAACCGATGCTGGCAATGGCGGGAGGGCAAGTCGGTACGTTTCGGCGGCGTCACGTTCACGCCGTGTGAATGGCGGCGTCGATTGCGCCGGTTCGGCCTGACGCCTCTGCGAATCCAAGTCGGCCTCGGCCATGACTACTGGATGTGGACCACGTGCCGCCGGCCGGCAGAAAGCCGGTGAGTCCCAAACCACACATGAGCAACCGAGCGGTCTCCGTCATTCTGCCCACCTTCAACCGCGCCCACCTGCTCGGGCGGGCGATCGACTCCGTCATCGGACAGACGTACCCTCATTGGGAGCTGATCATCGTGGATGACGGATCCACGGACGACACCGATGCCCTGCTCTCGGGCTACGCCGCCTCGCTCGGCCGCCGGCTGATCGTAATCCGCCAGGCGCATGGCGGCGCCAGCGCAGCCCGGAACGCCGGCATCGACCGGACAACCGGGCGGTACGTTGCGTTTCTCGACTCGGATGACGCATTTCTCCCTCAGAAGTTGGCTCGGCAGGTTGCCTTGTTTGAACGCCGGCCCGAGCTCGGACTGGTGTTCAGCGACATGTCCGCGCAGGCGCTGGACGGAGCGCGGTATCGCAGCACGATTGACCGTTACGGACCGATGGTCCGTTGCATTCCCGCCGAAGACCTCGGTGACCACCAGTTCGTCTGCGGCCCGGACGCCGTGGATCACCTCGTCCGCCGATACTGCATTCCCACGATCACCGGAATGGTTCGTCGGGACGTTCTGGGGACGGATGTTCGTTTCCTCACCGATCAGACGTACTCGGAGGAGTGGCTGTTCTTCCTGGAGGTCGCCGCCCGAGCGCCGTGCGGCTACGTCGACGAGCCCTTGAGCGTTCAGTATTGCCAGCGGGACAGCGCGTCCACTCGCTGCCCCGCATCGAACGTGCGACAGCAGTATGCAGCAGTCACCCGCATTCGCCGGCGGTTTCCGAACGTGTCGCGCGAGGCCAGGCGATGCCTGCGCGACCAGATGGTGACCTGCTGCCGCCAGATGGGTTTCGACGCCTTCAAGGCCGGTCGCTTCCAGCCGGCCCTGCGGCATTTTCAACGGGCCTGGCTCCATCGGCCGGATTTCCGCGGCTCGGTCTGGATCGCGCAGACCCTGTGGGAGATGATGCGAACCCGTCTTCCGCACACCTCGTCGGAGGAGACCGCCGTTCCATGACCACCCAAGGTCCCATCGAGGCACTGCCTGTCTGGGAACGTGTCTGGCGGCACGTGCCCAGCGAGGACAAGGACCACGCCCGACTCCGCCGTGAGGAGCAGAGCACGCGATGGACCGTCATTCGCGATGCCTTACAAGAGGCATTTGGTGGGATGGAAGGTATTCACACGATCGAGCTCGGGGCCGGGCGTGGTGATCTGTCCCTGCTGCTGGCCCGGCATGGCGCGCAAGTCACCCTTCTCGATCTTTCTCAGACCGCCTTGAGCCAGGCGTCCGAGCGATTCGCACGGGAAGGACTCTCGGCAGAGTGCGTGCGTACCGATCTCTCCGCCGCCGGCCAACTCGCGGGCACCTTTGACGTTTCGCTCTCGCTCGGTGTGATTGAGCACTTCCGCGGACCCGACCGACTGCGGGCCGTGCAGGCCCACGCCGACGTGCTGCGACCCGGTGGCCTGGCGATCATCAGCGTGCCGCACGCGGCCTGCCTGCCGTACCGTCTCTGGAAGGCGTACCTGGAGCTTCGCGGATGGTGGCCGTACGGCGTGGAACGGCCCTACTTCCGCCGCGAGCTGGCCCGGCTGGCCCGCTCGGCAGGGCTTGTGGACATACGGCTGGTCGGCACGGCGTTTCTGCAGAGCCTGGGCGACCACGTGTGCAAGACGTTTCTGCATCGCCGGCCGGCCTGGACGGATCGCCCCTGCCCGCTCGACAATGCGATGGGCCTGAACCTCCTGCTGCTGGCCCGGAAGGGATCACCCAACCCCCGGAGCAAGCACTTATGAAGATCCTCTTCTTCGTGTATCGTTACTGGCCGGAGGTGGGGGGTGTGGAGAAGTACATCCACCAGCTGGCTCGGGCGCTGGATGGACTGGGACACGCGGTCCGAATTCTCACGCCGGCTCATCGGCCCGGCCTGCCTTCCCACGAGGCGCACGACGGCCTTGAGATCTATCGGTTCCCGGGCTACCGCTCGCCGATGCGGGCCTGGCTGCACCTGATGCGCCGGCAACGCCTGTTCCGCTGGGCGGACGTCATTCACGTCAGCAACACGCACGTGCTGGAGTACTACTATCGCATGGTGGCGTGGACGCTGCCCGACCGGCCCGTGTTCCTGACTCGGCACGGCATGTCGTATACGTACCCCGTGCCGGAATCGGAAATGGCGCGGGCCCACCGATCGCTTGCGTGGGTCGACGGTGTCGTGCATGACGGGTGTTTCATCGAGAAGCACCTCGGGGTGGCGCCCACCATCGTGCCCGATCAGGGTCTGTGGCCGGAGGCGGACGATCTGCCCGCCGTTGCGGAACCTCCGCCGGATTCCGCGGTGTTTGTGGGCCGGCTGGACGCAGACAGCGGCATCCAGATCTACGTGGACGCGATTGCGTGTTTGCGCGATCGGCATCGCCAAACCATCACGCTGCACGTGTACGGCGGGGGCTCGTTGGAGGAGCACCTGCGGCGCAAGGCGGAGCGGCAGCGGCTGCCCATCGTCTTCCACGGGTGGCAGCCGGGCGCGCAGGAGCGGATCACCGACGGGTGCTTCGCGTTCGTCGCCGGCCGGATGGCCATGCAGGAAGCGATGGCCCGGCGCCGGCTGGTGGTGGCGGCCTTCGTCGACCCGTTGAAGCGAGACTACGTCTGCGGCGAGCCGTTCAGCCCGCACGTGGTGGCCGGCGAGGACGCAGAGAGCATCGCCGTGCAGGTGGCGTACTACGCAGCGCATGAGGAGAAGAGGCGGCAGCGCGTGGAGTCCGCGTTTGCCTACGCCCGTCAACTGAGCTGGAGGCGAACCGCCGCGGCCTATCTTGACCTCTGGGGCCGCGCCGGCGCGACGGAATCCCCCCGCCGCCGCCTGGGCCGGCTGGATCGCGTCCGCATCGCCCTGCAACTCCGGGCCGAAGCCCACAACCCCGACCGCCGCCCTGGCATCCACGAACTGCCTCGCCCGCACGAGCTCCCCTTGCCGGCGCCGCAGTAGCCCTTCAGCAGGACTGATCCGCCAGGCGGTGCCCGGCCCGCTTCGCATTGGGAACGGCGATCAAGTTCCATGGCCTGCCTGTGCAGCCGGTGCCACTGAGGATGAGCGTTGGCGGAGCGCGGGCAGCGCGATAGACTACCGGAATGGCTGCGGTGGGGAGGGGATGACAGCAGCCGGTGACGATCCATGTCGATTCTGAATAATAGCGTGTTGATTGCGGTGTTGTCGGCCGTGGGGTTCGTGCTGGCGTATCGACTGTACGGCCGGTACCTGGCACGGCGCATTTTCGGCTTTGACGCCAGCCGGCCGACGCCGGCCCACCGGTTCCGCGACGGCATGGACTACGTGCCCACCCACCCGGCCATTCTGTTCGGACACCATTTTTCCTCCATCGCCGGGCTGGGGCCGATCGTCGGACCGGCCATTGCAGTGCTGTGGGGGTGGGTGCCGGCGCTGCTCTGGGTGGTGTTCGGCAGCATCTTCATGGGGGCCGTACACGACCTGGCCACGCTTTACGCTTCCATGCGGCACGATGGCCGGGGCATCGGCGATTTGACCCGGGACGTGCTTGGGGCCCGGCCGCGGGTGTTGTTTCTGGTGATCATCTTCTTCCTGCTGGCGCTGGCGATGGGCGTTTTCGCGCTGCTCATGGCGCAGTTGTTCACGGACCTGTCGCCGCAGGCCGTCGTACCGACGCTGGCGCTGATCGGGATTGCGGCCATCCTCGGAGTTCTGGTGTACGTGCGGCGGTGGAACCTGGGTGTGGCCACGCTGCTGGGGCTGGGCCTGATGTTCGGGTCGATGTACATCGGTATGAAGGTGCCCGTCCCGCTGTACAAGCAGTTCCTCGATTCTGAGATTCACCAGGCCCTGGAAGACGCCCCGCGGCCCCAGGTGCCCATGGTGGGCGGTGTGCGGGCGGCATTCCCGGCCGAGGCGATCGCGTACTTCGAGTCGCATCCCAAACACACGCGGGCCGCCGGCTGGGCGGACGACGTACGGGAGGCGCAGCTCCAGGCAAAGGACACCTGGACCTACGCCCTGCTCCTGTATGCGTTCATCGCCTCGATCCTGCCCGTTTGGCTGCTGTTGCAGCCGCGCGACTACATCAACAGCTACCAGCTTTACGCGGGCCTGCTGGCCCTGATGGCCGGCGTGTTCGTGCTCCGACCGGTCATGTCCGCACCGGCCGCCCGCATGCCGGACTGGTGGAACCAGCCAATCTGGCCATTCCTGTTCATTACGATCGCCTGCGGAGCGATCAGCGGGTTTCACAACCTGGTCAGCAGCGGAACAACGGCCCGTCAACTGCGAAACGAGGGCGACGCCACGGCCGTCGGGTACGGCTCGATGCTGACGGAGGCATTTCTGGCGGTGCTGGTGATTCTGGCATGCTGCGCCGGGCTGGGCGCGGAGCGGTACGGCGCCCTGTACAACGCCGGATTCACGGAGAACATGGCGCTGGGAGCGTTCCTGGAAGGGGCGGCCAACCTGATTGCGGCGCCCTTTCTGTGGATGTCCGCATCGCCGGCCGTGGATGAGGCGGCCGTCAAGCTGGGGGCGCGAAGTTTCATCGCGGTGGTGATCGTCAGCTTTGCGATGACCACGCTGGATTCCGGCACGCGGCTCCTGCGGTACAACGTGGAGACCATCGGCAGACTGGTCCGGCTGCCCCTGCTGTGCAACCGCTACGTGGCCGCGGTGATCGCGGTGGTGGCAATCGGAGCGGTCGCCCTGCTTCGCATCAACGGCCGGCCGGCGGGCCTGGCGCTGTGGCAGCTTTTCGGCACGACGAACCAGTTGCTGGCGGCCATCGGCCTGCTGATCGTCAGCGTGATGCTCTTCGCCATGCGCAAGCCGATCGTGTACACGCTGGTCCCGATGATCCTGATGCTCGTCATGGTGAGCTGGGCGATGGTCTTCAAGCTGAAGGAGTTCCACGCCAGTTGGCAGGCGTCCGGCGACGCCGGGTACCGGGCGCTGTTCCTGTTCGGCTTGCTCATCGCGGTGCTGACGGTCTGGCTGATGATCGAGGCAGTGATCGTCTTCGCCCGGCAGTGGCGGAATCGAAGCCTGCCCGCGGTCGCGGGGAAATAGGCCGCCGCCCAAGCGGGCAAGCGATGCGACGGCTCAGTATTCTGGCGGAAGCTCGTTGAGTTGAGCCAGCGTGAACACGGGGCCGTCCTTGCAGACGAACAGCTTGCCGACGTTGCACCGGCCGCACTTGCCCACGCCGCACTTCATCCGGTTCTCCAGCGTCGTGTAGATTTGCTCCGGGGCAAAGCCCAGCTTCGCCAGCACCGGCAGCGTCAGCTTGATCATGATGGGCGGGCCGCAGAGCACGGCGATCGTGTCGGCGGGCCGCGGTTTCACTTCCTCCACGATGGCCGGCACGAAACCCACCTTGCCCGTCCACTCGGGCGTCTGTCCGCCGGGATCGACGGTCACCCACAGGTTCACGTCGGAACGCTGGTCCCAGTCCGCCAGTTCGTGCTTGTAGACCAGGTCGGCCACCGTCCGTGCGCCGTAGATGATACTGACGTCCTGATACCGATCCCGCAGGTCGAGCACGTTCCAGATCACGCAGCGCACGGGCGGCAGCGCGATGCCGCCGGCGATGAACAGGATTTTCTTGCCTTCCCAGTGCTCCACGGGGAAGGTGTTCCCGTAGGGGCCCCGGAACCCGATGATGTCGCCCTCCTGCCGATCCGCCAGGGCGCTGGTCACGCGGCCGGCCTGGCGGAACGTGCATTCAATGTAGCCCTTGCGCGTCGGCGAGCTGGCGATGCAGAACGTACTCTCACCCTCGCCGTAGACGGAGTACTCGCCGAACTGCCCGGCCTGGAACGAGAATCGGGCGGCCACCTCCGCGTCCACGAACTGGAGCTGAAACGTGCGGACGGCCGGCGCTTCGTCCGTCGCCTTGACGATCCGCATTTTGTGGGGCGTGTACAGATTGCGCCGCTGCGAAGCGGACGGCGCGGTCGCAAAGGTCGTCATACGCTCATCTCCGACAGCATCCGGACGTGCTCGCCGAGGTTCATGTCCACCGGGCAGGCCCGCGAGCATCGCCCGCAGCCCACGCAGCCCGTCACGCCCAGCCGTTCGGGCTGGTACGAGAACTTGTGCATCACCCGCTGCCGCCACCGCTCGCTCTGCACGTGCCGCGGGTTGTGGCCGGAGGCGTGCAGCGTGAACAGCCGGAAGCCGCAGGAGTCCCAGCATCGCAGCCGCGTGCCCTGGTCCCGCACGCGTTCATCCTGGATGTCAAAGCAGGAACACGTCGGGCACACAAACGCGCACGCCCCACAGCCCAGGCAGCGAAGCGATTGCTCTTTCCAGACGTCCGTGCGGTCAAACAGGGACGGCAGCCATTGCGCGAACTCTTTCGCTTCAAACCGAACGGGCACGTGCGCCAGCACCTTCTCCTTGTTGGCCGCCTCGCCGTTCGCCGGCGCAAACAACTGCGGCGCCAGCGCGGCCGCCGCCTGCCCCTTCTCGGTCAGCACTTCCGCCAGCCACCGCCGATCGTCCAGCGGCGTCAGGAGGATGTCGCTGCCCTGCGTCGAGCCGGGCCCGCCGCCCACCGACGTGCAAAAACAATACTCGTCGCACTGCGTACAACTCACCGAGATAACGGTCAGACTCGCCATCCGGGCTTCAAACCACGCATCCGGCGAATCCCAGGTGAACACGGCCCGAAGGGTCGCGAAGCTCGCCGCGTCGCATGGCCGGACGCCGAACAGCACCGTCGGCTCCGCCGCGATCGACGGCTCCTCGACGTGTACGTCTTCCCCGTTGGCGCGGAATCGCAGCATCTCGTCGTACGGGGGAAACACAACCGCCTTGGCGGACGCGGGCGTCTGCACGAACCCCGTGGCGATCTGGTCCGGCGCCGAGGGCGTGGCAAAAACCACGCGGTCCGCCTCGCGAACCGGCGCCAGCACGCGCTGCCCGGCCCGGCCCATCGCCTCAAGCCAGGCGCCCAGCGAAGCTCTCTGCAGGATACTCGATTCGCTCATGGCCTCACCGGATGAAGGTTTCCTTGTCGTCGGGCTTGAATACGGACAATGCATACTCTTTGCGGACGCTGTAGCCCGCCTCGGCGCCGAATTGCGTCATCGCCTCTTGCGCCAGCACCTGGTTCAGCAGGTCGATCCGGATGTTCTCCGGACACGCCGCCGCGCACGACCCGCAGTTCACGCATCGGCCGGCCAGGTGCATCGCCCGCACCACGTTCCATTCCAGGTTGCCGAAGGCGTCCGACGCAACCGGGACCCACTGCGGCTGGTTGTTCTCCGTGATACACTGCTCGCAATAGCACAGCGGACACGCCGCGCGGCACGCATAGCAACGGATGCACCGCGCCAACTCGGCCGACCAATATGCCCAGCGGTCTTTCTGCGATCGCGCCGCGTGTTGTTCCAGCTCCGCGCGATCCCCGTCGGAAAGCCCGTGCGGCCGCTGGGCCAGGTACTCCTCGACGGCGGCGAAGCTCGTCAACTCCTCTACCCGCCCGTCCTCAAGCGCCAGCGCAACGACCAATCCGTCGGCAATCTGGTTTTCCACGGCATACTGCAGCAGCGTCCGCAACGTGGTCGGCCCGCCCACGACCGCAGCCTTGCCCATGGCACGCACCTCGGGCTTCAGCAGGTAGACGGCCAGGTTCTGCCGGCATCCTTCGCCGAAGATCAGCCGATCGGCGTCGTCGGCCGATCGCGCGAAGTGCGGCCGGAACCGATCGGTCGCGGAGCCGGCGGCGTACCCGATGACGACCTGCACGGCCCCGCCCGTCAGCAGCGACTTCGCCTTGTCTCGTAGCAACTCCATCTATGCCACCTCGAGGGGTTTTTGCCCCGGCCCGCCCAGCCGCTGCGGGAACTCCTCGTACGGCCCCAGCGTGCGGACATCCGCCACAACCGAGTTCACCAACTCGGCCCACTTGGCGCCTTCCGCGGCGGAGACCCACGAAAACGTCACGCGCCGCACGTCGATGCCGACAAAATCCAGCAGCCGCCGAAACAGCATCCAGCGCCGCCGCGCGTGGAAGTTCCCCGCCGTATAGTGACAGTCGCCCGGATGGCAGCCCGAGACAATTACGCCGTCGGCCCCCTGCCCGAACGCCTGCAGAATCAGCATGAAGTCGATCCGGCCGGTGCAGGGCAGGCGAACCACGCGCACGTTCGGCGCGTAATGGATGCGGCTGGTCCCGGTCAGGTCCGCCCCGGCGTACGTACACCAGTTGCAGACGAACGCAATGATCTTCGGCTCAAACTCCGCCACGTCGCCGCTCCTGAAGAAAACCCCCACCGCCCGCAAGGCCCGCAAACGCCGCGGACGGCATACGCTTCAACCACCTCACAACGCCAGCAGCTCGGCGTATACCTGTTCGTTCGTGTAGCCCTGCAGGTCGATGGATTTCGACCGGCACAGGGCCACGCACGTGCCGCAGCCCTGACACACGCTCTCGTTCACCTTCGCGATCGTCCGGATCAGGCCGCCGTCTCGCCCGCGGATTTCCTCTCGCTCGATCGCCTGGTACGCGCACGCCGTCTCGCACAGAAAACAGCCGACGCACGTCGACCAGACCGGCGGCGGCTGCCGGTTGACCACCGCAACCACCGGCTCCCGCGACAACTCGTCACGGCTGAACATGCCCGCCACCTTGCTCGCGGCACCGGACGCCTGGGCCACGGTCTCCGGGATGTCCTTCGGGGCCTGGCACGCACCGGCCACAAAAATGCCGGCGGTGTTCATCTCCACCGGCCGAAGCTTCGGATGCGCCTCGTTGAGGAACTTGTCGCCGTCGTAGCTGACCTTCAGTTTCTGGGCGAGATCCTCCGCGTCGGGCTGGGCCGTCATGGCGGTGGCCAGGACGACCAGGTCCGCCTCCACCTCCACCGGCCGGCTGTTGAGCAGCGTGTCCACGCCCTTGACGATCAGCTTGCCGTTTTTCGGATAGATGCGCGACACACGGCCGCGGACATACCGGACGTGGTCCTCTTCAACCGCCCGCCGGACGAATTCCTCGTACATCTTCCCGCCGGCCCGGATGTCCATGTAGAACACGTACGCCTCGCCATCGTGGACCTTGTGGCTGTACAACATCGCGTGCTTGGCGGTGTACATGCAGCAGATTTTCGAGCAGTAGTGGATGCCCTTGGCGGGATCGCGTGAGCCGGCGCAGGCAATGAACACGATCTTCTTCGGCACCTCGTTGTCCGACGGCCGGCGGATCTCGCCGAGCGTGGGGCCGGAGGCCGAGGCGAGCCGCTCAAACTGCAGCCCGGTGATGACGTCCTTGTACTCGCCGTAGCCGTACTCCGGGAAAAAGGAGGTCGCCTTCACGTCGTATCCCGTGGCGACCACAACGGCCCCCACGTCGATCGTCACAAGCTCGTCTTCCTGGTCAAACCGAATCGCCTTCGTCGGGCACACCTTCTCACACAGCTTGCACCGGCCGGATTTG
>Ga0334890_1000152_pt1 | contig 130486 bp, 94 predicted proteins | sample GraSluR1_MG_3_FD_207220 | JGI IMG/M metagenome (GOLD analysis project Ga0334890, IMG submission 207220) | Sludge microbial communities from methane-producing bioreactor in Wageningen University, Netherlands - Granular Sludge_31_08-R1 | ecosystem: Engineered > Bioreactor > Anaerobic >... | reverse complement strand
TTTCGATATTCTCGATCGCGTCTGCAAACGTCGCTGAGGACGTGACAGCGACATTGAATTTGTCAAGCTCCTTGCGTTTCTCCCTCGGAATGGCGATTCTGTGCCCGTCCTTCTTGAACGCCTCCTCGAGCTCCGGTACCCTCCGACCGAAGCGCAGCATCACGGACATGCCTTCTTTCATCGTCCAACTCCCGTTCTCAGAAAGGCGTTCGAGTCAAACAGCGCCATCAGAGCATAACCCACGGACTATGTCCAGAGCCGCTCTGTGCAAGCCGGGCCCGCGGCCCCACCGACCGCCGACCGAGCCCCTCTAACCGCTCACGGTTCCCCGCCGCCGAACGCCGGCCGGCGTTCTGGTTCGTCACAATGCCCCGTGCCACGACGACACAGCCGCGCGGCGACCTGCTACAGGCCTGCGTAGCCGAGCTGCATGCGCCGGAAGTCCTCCAGGTCCACGTCGCCGTCGCCGTTTTGGTCCGCGCACTGGCACTCGGCGGCGACGGGCAGTTCGGGACCGGTCAGGCAGTCGCCCAGCGCGAGGAAGTCGTCAAAGTCGATAACCCCGTCGCCGTCGCAATCGCCCAGCGGCGCGAGCAGCGTCAGGACGACGTTGTTCGACCCGTAGGTTACGCCAAACTGACTGGGCCCCAGCACTGCCTCGAACTCCCCGCTGCGGCTGCCGGCCGTGAGGATGGTGAACTGCTGGCCGACTGTCGGCACGAAGGTGCCGGGCAGCAGGATGTGCAGTTCGCCGGACAGGTTGGCCGCACCTGTCACAGCCAGGCGGTCGTAACCGCTGTCGACGGTGGGGCCGTCGATCTCGATCACCAGTGCCGCCAGGCTGGCCGGGCTGTAGCTGCCGCTGACGGTCAGCGTGCCGATGCTGCTGCCGGGGATTACGACGCCGCCGGCGGAGACGACCAGCGCGCCGTGGACGGTGCCGGCCCCGCCGAGCACGCCGGCCACGTTGAGCGTCCCGGCCGCCTGGAGCGTGCCATTGACGGTCGTCAGCGAATCCGCAGTAGCCTGGTAGCCGCCGTTGAGCTTCAGCACAGTGCCGGCCGGCACGTCTACGCAGCCGTGGTTGAGGATCGGCGGCTCGACATCGTTGGTACTGAGCGAACGAATGGTGTGATCCGGGCCGTTGGTCAGCACGACCCCGCTGCCGTTGATGTCGTTGTGGCCGCCGATGAGCAGTTCTCCACTGCCGGCCAGCGTGACGTCCCCATCCAGCCGCAAGGCCGTGCCGAAGCCGCCGCCCTGCACTTCCAGCGTCCCATCGTTGACGATCGTCCCACGAACGTAGCCGTTGCCCCAGCCGTTAGCGACTTGGGCGTAACCGGCAATGGTGACATCAGCCAGCAAGCCGTTGTAACCGAACTGGAGCCGTCCGCTGCCGGCAGAGTCGATCAAGCCACCGTCAAGCACGGCGCCGTTGATGATCGCCGCGGTCGAACCGTCCAGAGCCTGAACGAGGCCGCCGGCGTTGTCGAAGTAGCCGGTACTGAGCTGCAGCGTCCCGCCGTTGGAGGCCTGCATTACGCCGGTGTTGTAGTTGGTAGCCGTGTCGGTCAGGTCCACCGTGAGTACGCCGCCGTTGTCGTCGGCGTCGATCAGGCCCGCATTCGTAAGCGTCATCTGGTTGCTGCCGAGCGCGCGCGACCCACGAATCGTATGATCCGGGCCGTTGATCAGCCGATCGGTTGCCGCAGCGCCACGCACGTAGCTGGGACCACCGTTGCCGATATCCACTGCGCCGCTGCCGGCCAGCGTCACGTCGCCGCTGATCACGAGGGTGGTGTTATTGCCAGCGCTGCTCACTTCGATCACCCCATTGTTGGTAATCGTGCCCGCCACATAGCCCCAGCCGCCGGCGTTAGGCACGCGCAGCAGCCCCGTGTTCGTCGAATCGACCGCCACGCCGTTCTCACGCAGCTCGATCACGCCGTCGCCGGCCGTGGTCAACTCACCGTGGGTGACCGCCGCGCCGGCGATTTGCGTGACGGAGCCGTCCAGAGCCTGGATCAGGCCGTCCGTGTTGTCGAACGCGCCGGGGGCCAACCGCAGCGTCCCGCCGCCGGACGACTGCATGACACCCGTGTTGTAGCTCGTGGTCGTGTCGGTCATGTCAACGGTCAGGACGCCGCCGGCGTCGTCGGCGTCGACCAGACCTTCATTCGTGAACGCCATTTGGTTGTTGCCGAGCGTGCGCGACCCACGAATCGTATGATCCGGGCCGTTGGTAAGCCGGTCCGTCGCCGCGGCGCCACGCACGCAGTTGGGACCACCGTTGCCGATATCGAGTGCGCCGCTGCCGGCCAGCAGCACGTCACCGCTGATGATGAGCGTCGTGCCGAAGTGCGTACTGGTCAACTCGATCAGCCCTTGATTGGTGATGTTGCCGGCCAGGTAGCCCGAGCCGCCACCGTTGGGCACGCGCAGCCGGCCGGTGTTCAGAAGATCGGTAGCCAAACCGTTCTCGCGCAGCTCGATCACGCCGTCGCCCACGGTGGTTAGCTCGCCGTAAGTGACCGCCGCGCCGGCGATTTGCGTGATGGAGCCGTCCAGAGCCTGGATCAGGCCGTCCGTGTTGTCGAACGTGCCGGGCAGCAGACGCAGCGTCCCACCGCTAGAGGACTGCATCACGCTGGTGTTGTAGCTAACAAGCGTGTCCAGCGGGTTCACTTCGAGGGGGTAGCCCGCGTTGTCGGCGTCAATCAGACCCTCGTTCGTCAGCGCCAACTGATTGTTCCCGAGCCAGCGTGAGCCGCGAATGGTATGGCCGGGACCGTTGGTCAGACGGCAGTTCTCCGCGCCGGCGGAGACATGGTTGGGACCGCCCGCGAACATGACGAGCTCTCCACCGCCGGTCAGCAACACATCACGGAAGATGCGCAGGTGCGTGCCGAAGTGCGTGCTGGACAACTGGATCGTGCCGTCGTTGTTGATCATGCCGCCCAGCCCGCTGGCGTCCATGCCAAGTATTCCGTTGTTCAGGTCCAGCACATCGCCGGCATCCACCGTCAGATTGTCAATGCACGCCGTTATTCCGTCGGTGAGGTGCACGACCACGTTGCCGTAACTGCCGGCGTCAATGTGGACGGCGTAGTGCAGGGCGCCGGAATTGCGCGGCCAGGTCCTGGTGCTCCAGCAACCCGAGCAGTCCCAGTTGCCCTCGTCCGGCCTGCGCCAGACGGCCGTTACCTGCCGAATGCCCAACGGGGCGATCACGCCGGGCGCGTCGATGGTCCCATAAACGCGGTTCTCGACCACATCCACGCCGCCGCCGGCAACCGGGCTCCAGCCAACCCCGTCCCAGCGGTGCAGGCGCAGGCTGGCCTCGTTGACCAGGTACACGTCCGCGGCCGTGTAATAGACGTTAAGTTCAACCTGGCTGCCCGCGCCGAGTTCGGCCACGTTGACGTAGCGCCCAATGCTCTGCTGATCGGAAGCCGCCGGCGGGACTGAGCCTACGCCGGCCAAGCCGACCGTGCCAGTGAAGCTAAACGAAACCCTGGTGGCCCGCGCGCCCACCCGCAGGTCGCTCACCGAGCCACCACTCTCATCGCTGGCGCGGAAGTCGACCGTCGCGTTGTTGACCGTGAGGTTGCCGGTGACGACATGCGTGAGCGCGGAATCCAGCAGGATTCCCACATCGTTCTCCGTGCACGTGTTACCGCTGAGGTGACAGTTGCCAGCCGCCGCGGCGACATGAATACCCGCGTAGCCGGCCGTACTGGCCCCCGCCGCCCTCAGCCCGGTTATGCTCACATCATCGGCCACCACGTCAATCACGTGCGCGCCCGGGCTCACCGCCTGCACCAGCACTGTCCCAAACCCAGTCTGCCCGACAATCGCCAGCCCCTTGCTGACCACCACGTTCTCCACGTACGTGGCCGGCCCGACCTGGAGCGTGTGCCCGTCCAGCGTGTCACCGTCATCGATGGCCGCCTGGATCGACGCGAAGCTCTCGCCGCTGGCTACGTTGTAGACGAACGGCGTCTGCATCAACTCGTACGCGCCGTGTGGCTCTGCCAGTGGATACGGATCCGTGGCGCCGTCCACGTCAATGACGAATGGCTCGTCCAACACGCCGTCGCCGTCAGCATCGCTGCTGCTGTGCACACTCCAGTAGTTGCCCAGGTACCCCGTCTGCTCCAGCCCGTCGTAGGTATACGTCAGCGGGGCCGGGGAATGCCAAGTGCTGTTCGAGAGTGATATCGTCACCTGGTACAGGTCCAGGTTGACGAAACTGTTCAGGTAGAAATAGCTCTCATTGACGCCGTACACATCAATCCCGTCTTCCGAATCGGAAATCGTGTTGCCCACCACGACCAGCCCGACTGACTCGCGCAGCGTCAGGTTGCCGTACAGATTCGACGATATCGTATTGCTGGCAATCACCGTGTCGTCACTGTCATTGTCCAGGTATATGCCCATCATGTGGTCGTATATGGTATTGCCTACAATCCGGTTGCCGCGGGACGTCATCAGCCGGATTCCATGTCCGGAATCCGCAGCGGACGACAGGTCGTTACCACTGACCAAGTTGTCATTGCTGCCCGTCACTATGACGATGCTGTCGAACTCGTTGCCCGTGCACGTGTTGCCTTCAACCACGTTGTCGCAGGACCCGGGGCCACCCTCCGTCGCCCAGCCAAGCGTCATCCCATAGTAATTGCCCAGCAGCCGGTTGCCGCTGATTGTGCAGTGCGCCGCGGCGCGCAGGGCGATTCCGGCCTTGGCCCAGCCGGCGCCGGTGGCCGTGAAGCCGGTGAACTGCACCCCGTGCGCATAGATCGACACGACCGGTCGGTCGGTCGCGGCCGACTGAATGATCGTCACCTCCGGGCCGTCCTCCGCCTGGATTACCAGGCCGCTGCGATCCTGCTGACCACTCGTGGTGTCACCCGGCAGGGCCCAGTTGTCGATGAGCACGTTTTCGACATACGTGCCGGCGCGCACGAGGATCGTATCGCCCGCGCCTGCGGCAATAACCGCATCCTGAATGGTCGCATACGTCTCGTCCGGCCCTACTGTCAGTGTGGCCGCGTCAGCGGCCCGTGACAGTCCGACAACCACACAGAAGCACAATGCCGCCAGTACTTGACGCGCCTGCATGCCAACCTCCGAATCCGCGCGCTGCGCAATGTATATGTGATTTGCCTCTTCACCCGCCGGCGCGGTCAAGATCCAACACCACCGTGGCGCTGCCGCCACGTGGCACCGGCCACTATATGAATAGCGTGCTTCACCCATCGAGCGCCACGCGCCGGTTGAGGATCAGTATCGCACGCCACGCGCGACCAACCAAGGAATTGTGCCCCGGCCACCCCTTTCGCGCCCGTCGGCGCACGTCACATAATCATCGCTTGCAAGTAGAAAATAATGGGCCCAGGCGCGCGCTGGACCCGCTGTACGCACACCGCCGGGCCGTCGTGCTCGTGCTGCCCCGCCGTCCGCCCCTGCGGCGTCAGAAGCGGCGTGACCAAGTTCGGCTCGGTCACGACGAGCTATCGGACCTCCACATCTTTCCGGGGCCTGTTCATGCTGTCCGCCCCTTCGCATTGCGGCGTCCCAACTCCGCTCACTCATACAACAACCACCCAACTAACAAGCGTCACAATATGGCAGATACACAAGGCCCACCATACCTTGCTATCCATTCCAGCACCATAGCAAGCAGCTTCGCCATCACGCCAAGTCCCCCTGCTTAACAGACGCGCCAGTAAACCGATCAAGAGTGATCAGTACTCACCGCCGGAATAGGTCGCTTCACTGGGCCTCAGAAGAACCCCCATCGCGGAACCGACGTTTCACGTGAAACAAACACAAGCCAACTCAGATTGCTTCCCCCGGCCGCAAGAACACCCCCGCCTCATAGCCAACCGAATTCTGACCATCCTCAGTTCCCATAACCTTGCACTCCGCACTCGTCCGATGCTCAAGCTCCACGTATTGCGTAGCACCAAGCTCCCCCATCGCCCCTATCATCGCCGCAACCGCCCCCGCCCCACACGCACTTCGGTGAACCTCTGCCTCCCGAATGACACCAGCCGCATCCATCCCCCGAATCAACTCCACCAGCCGCCGATCATTCACATCCCGCGCCCACGCCACACCCTTCGCCCCGCGACCCGCCGGCTCAAAACCAAACGCCGGCCCATAATGCGTCAGATCCGTCGATCCCAGAAAACCCACCGCCCCCCGCTCCTCAACCGCCACACGCGCACACTCCCGCCCGATCCCCTCCGCCCACATCCCCGGCAAAACCATCATCGGAACAACCTTCACCCCCGGTAACACCATCTGCAACAGCGGAAGCTGAACCTCTATCGAGTGCTCCATCCGGTGCGCCCCCGCATCCACCTCCACGTCCCGACAACCAGCCAATCTGCCCGCCAGTTCCCCATCCACCTCCACCAAACCCAGCGGCGTCTCCCACGCCCCCCCGGGGTACAAACTCGCCCGGTTCGCCACCGGAACATGCACCGACCCGAAGATCACCACCACCTCCGGCCCGCAACCCGCCACCCCAACCACCCCCCGAGCCGCCGTCGCACCACTGTAGATCCAGCCGGCATGGGGAACTATCGCGCCAACCGCACTCTGCGCCGCCGCCCCGCTCAGTAACTCCTCAGCCATCGCCTCGCACGCAGATCGACTACCCGGATAGAAGCGCCCCGCACAAATTGCCTTGCGTATACCTGCCATCCCGCTCACTCCAGGAATTCCCGGGCGCCCAACCTCTCCGCCACCCGATCGAACTCCTGCAGACTGCGATACCTGATCACGATCCGGCCCGCATTCTTACCCCTGCCAGGCTTCACCTGCACCGCCAACCCCAGCGCACGCCCAAACGCCCGCTCAACGTCATCAAAATGCCTCGGCCGCTCCACCGTGCCACGCGCGCCGCCCTCCTCACGCACTCCGTCCGCCAACTTCGCCAGCGCCTCAACCTGCCGAACCGAAAGGTTACGCCGCACCGCCAGCCGCGCCAATGCCAACTGCGCCTGCCGATCCTCCACTCCGGCAATGGCACGCGCCTGGCCCATACCAAGCTCCCCCGCCCGAATCAGATCCTGTACAGGCGCATCTAACTTGAGCAGCCGCAGGTAGTTAGAGACACTCGGCCGGCTCTCTCCAACCCGCACCGCCAACTCATCAACCGATGCGCCAAAAGCGTCCAGATACTGTCGGTAGGCTTCCGCACGCTCCAGCGCGTTCAAGTCCTCACGTTGCAGGTTCTCAGTCAGCGCCAGCTCAACCGACTCCGCATCCGACGCTGCCCGTATGATCGCCGGAATCCGTTCCAGGCCGGCGAGCTGCGCCGCCCGCCAGCGCCGTTCCCCCGCCACAAGCTGATACTCCCCGTCCCCCGCAGGCCGCACCAGGACAGGCTGCAGCATTCCCTTCGAGCGTATCGAAGCCGCCAAACTCTCCACAGAGCGTTCGTCAAACTGCCTCCGCGGCTGATTCGGATTCCGCCGAATGCGATCAAGCGAGATGCTAGCCACACTCTGAGTTGCCGTCGGCAGACTCTCCTCGGGGGTCCGCGTCGCCGCCGGCCGCGGAGCTATCAAAGCGCTTAGCCCCTTTCCAAGCCTAGGTTGGTTCTTTGCCATTGCTGTCAGCCTCCTGCGTCCCGCGCAAGGTATGTCGTGGTACAGCCCAAGTCAACCACAAGCCGCTCGCCGCGACCCACCCCAACGCGCCGCCGCCAACACCAACCGCCTCCAAACGCTATCCAGCCCTACGTTTCACGTGAAACCGGCATTTTCTGCCGGATGCCCCACCGGCAATCAAGCCGCGCCTACAGCCGCCGCCCCAGACACGCCGATCGCCATTATCAGCCTGCACACCAGGGACGGTGTGCTTTGGCGACCCCACCGTCATGGGTCGAGCCGCAAATGCCCGGCTGCCTGACGGTGGGTGATATTGCCTGTAACGGAGCGTGGCACCGCCGGCGCGGCGTACCCGACTCCCCAAAAAAACGCTAGCAACGCCCGCGGCCAACGCCGCCCGCAGGCCACCAGACCTGACAAGAATAACTAGCCTATCTAGGACAACCCCCGCACGCCACGACGACTACACCCAATCACGCATCCCACCCGATACCCAGCCCACATATCCCGCGCACCCGCACGGCACCAGCCCTACGCCGCTACGCCGAAAACCCGCCCGCCAACCACCCCCACAAAGAAATCGAGCTGGAGGCCGATGGTTGCGGGCCCGGCCGGGAGGAGTGCCGCGCCGCACCAACCATCGGTCCAGCTCAACTATCGAGCTGAGCGCCAACGGCTACAGGCGCAGCCGGGAGGAGTGCTGCACCGCTCGAACCATCAGCCCAGCTCGCTTTGGCGCACGGCAGCGCTACCGGCGCCATCGATGCCAAGCAAACAATCAGAACGACACGCAAGGCCATTCCGATACACCATTAAGTTAACCGCCGGCGAACACCAAATCAACCCAATCTTGAATAAACCCATCCAGAAATGCACACACCACCAGGCAAAAGCCGCCACAGAGACCGCGCCGTCGCCTATCGCACCGACAGCCAGGAATAGCTCCGTAAACGCGTGCTTAGTGTCCCTATTTTACGCGCTACTGCCCATGTCACAACGGCGGCCGAAAAACGCAGCGCCTAGGGGGCTGACCCTGGTCGGCTGAAACACGCAGCGCCCCCGCCCTCCTGTCAGCCCGGAGACCCCCAGCGCCCTACATAGCCGCCCCATCCCAAACAGTATTCCCGTTGGGCTCTCGCCATCGACCCGCTACACTGGAGCAGGACTAATTCGATTACCCGAGTCCCTGACTCCGAGAGAGTCTGGAGGTGCTGCATGATCAATCGTCGCCTTGTCGCGGGGGCCCTGCTGTCGCTACTCATAGTCGGCTTGACCAGGCCGGCACAAAGCCAGAACAACGCAGTGCCGCCACCGACCGACGCGCCGGCCCTCTCGATCGTCACCTCCGATGGACAGACGGCCTTCAGCCTCGGCCACGCCCACCCGTTCCACAAGACCACCCGCGCCGTCTTGAACACACGCAGCGTCGCCGTTCCCAACACGCCGATACAAGTGCTACTATGGGACGAGGCCCTCAGCGCTGACGCGACTACCCCGTACTACGCGATTTCCCTGGACGGCCAAACGGTCGCAGCGGTGCGCGCCACGAACTACACGCTGAAGGTGCGACACGGCGATTTCGATCCCGCCCACGGTACGCCCCCGGTCGCCGCCAACTTGGCCGCGGATGCCAACACGCACCTGTATTACGTGCAGTTCGTCACCCAGCCGCTCAACGAATACCGGGCGGCCGTCCGCGAACTCGGCGGCACCGTTCACCACTTCATCGCCAATCATGCTCATATAGTCAGAATGACCCCCGACGTGCGCGATCGCGTGGCGGCGTTGCCCTTCGTGCGCCAGATCGGCCCCTGGCACCCGGCCTACCGCCTCGAGGAGTTCATGCGCGACAACCCTGACCGCGCGGCTGAGCTCTTCCCCCACCAGCGCTACAACATTCAGGTCTTCGAGCCCGGACCCGCCCAGAAGGAGATCGTCGCCCAACGTATCCAGGCCCTGGGCGGCATCATCAACATGCGCGACGCCGGCAAGTACCACTTGAGCGCCACCCTGACGCCCGAGCAGTTGTACCAGGTCGTCCGCTGGGACGAAGTCGCCTTCATCGACCGCTGGACGCCCTTCACGTCCGACATGGACATCGTGCGGGCCGTCGGCGGCGCTGACCAGATCGAGACGCTCGCCGGCTACACCGGGGTGGGCGTGCGCGGCGAGGTGCTCGACCTGGGCTTCAATCTCGGCCATGTCGACTTCGCTTCGCGCCCCCTGATCCTGCACACCGCGGCCGACGACCACTACCACGGCTCGGCCTGTATGGGCATCATCTTCGGCGACGGTACCGGTTCGCCAGCGGCGCGCGGCCTGTGTCCGGAAGGGCAGGGTATTGTGGCAGATTGGGACGTGGTCAGCACCGGAACGCCGCGCTACAACCACACCGGCGAGCTCGTGCAGCATCCCTACTACGCACTGTTCCAATCGGCCAGCGTGGGCAGTTCGCAGACCAGCGCCTACACCATCGAATCAGCCGACACCGATGCAATGCTGTTCGATTTCGATATTATCCACTGCCAGTCGCAAAGCAACATGGGCAGCACCGCGTCCAGGCCGCAGGCCTGGGCTAAGAACATCGTCTCGTGCGGGGCCGTCAAACACTTCAACACCGCCGATCTCAGCGACGACTGCTGGTGCAACGGCGCCAGCATTGGCCCCGCCTCTGATGGCCGCATCAAGCCGGACCTGTGCTTCTGGTACGACCACATTCATACCTGTAGCAGCGGCTCTTCCTCCGCCTACACCGACACCTTCGGCGGCACTAGCAGCGCCACCCCCTGCATTGCCGGACACTTCGGCCTCTTCTTCCAGATGTGGTCCGACGGCATCTTCGGCAATGAAGTCTACCCGCCGGGCAGCGGTCCCACGGGCCACGACGTCTTTGACAATCGCCCGCACATGACCACGGCCAAGGCTTTCATGATCAATACGGCCAGCCCGTATCCGTTCAGCGGCACTACGCACGACCTGACCCGCGTGCACCAGGGCTGGGGCCTCCCGGACGTCCTTTATCTCTGGGAGATGCGCGACAAGATCTCGTTCATCGACGAAACCGAGCTGCTCCAGAACATGGAGAGCGTCGAGTACAGCGCCTTCGTCGAGGAAGAGGTGCCCTCCTTCCGCACCACACTCGTGTATGCCGACCCGCCCGGCGTGCCCTCCTCTTCGCAACACCGCATCAACGACCTGACGCTCAAGGTGACCTCGCCGTCCGGGACGGTCTACTGGGGCAACAACGGCCTGCTGGCCGGCAACGTCTCAACGCCCGGCGGCTCCCCGAATACCGTCGATACCGTCGAGAACGTCTTCATAGCCGACCCCGAACCCGGCGTCTGGACCGTCACCATCATCGCCAGCGAAGTCAATCAGGATGGACACGTGGAAACCCCTGACGTCGAAGATGTCGACTTCGCCCTCGTTGTCAGCGGCGCCTTCCTCGCCACCTGCACCTCCGACGGCCGCGTCAAGCTGAACAAGAACCGGTACTCCTGTACGAGCGAAGTGGCCGTGCGCGTCCTTGACTGCGACCTGAATATTGACGACGAGACCATCGATACGGTTGTGGTCACCGTGTACTCCACGTCGGACCCATCCGGCGAACCCCTCCTCCTCACCGAAACCGCGCCCCAGACGGCCGACTTCCGCGGCACTATCTCCCTCAGCACAACGGACGCCCCCGGCATGGTGTGGGTCAGCGAGGGCGATGTTCTTACAGTCTTATACATCGACGCCGACGACGGCCTCGGCGGCACGGACGTTGAAGTCACCGATGACGCCATCATCGACTGCATTCCGCCCGTGATATCGGGCGTGCACGTCACCGATATCCAGCCACGCAGCGCGGTCGTCGCTTTCGACACCGACGAGCCGGCTACCGGAGCCGTGCACTACGGCCTGGCCTGCGACATGCTCAACCAGACCGCCACATTGCCGGGCTATACCAGCGACCACCTGCTCGGCCTGCCCAGCCTGCTGGACGGCAAAACCTACTACTATGTTGTCGAGGCAGTGGACCAGGCCGGCAACTCCATCATCGCAGACAACGGCGGCCTGTGTTTCTCGTTCACCACACCCAGCATTCCCAACTACTTCACTGAGCGCTTCAACTCCGGTAACGATCTGGATTACTTGAGCCTCAAGTTCACCCGCGCGCCGGTTATGGACTTCTACATGGCCTGCTGCGAGCCCATTGCCGCCCTGCCGACTGACCCCGCTACCGGTGTAATCCTGCCGGTCGCCACCGACGCGTTCACCGAGGTTACACTAACCGGTGGCGCGCACGTCTCGCTCTACGGCGTCAACTACACCAGCTTCTACGTCGGCAGCAATGGTTACATCACGTTCTCCGCCGGTGATACCCAATACAGCGAGTCACTTGAGAGTCATTTCGACCAGCCGCGCATTTCGGGTCTGTTCGATAATCTCGATCCCGCCGCCGGCGGCTCGGTGCGTTGCCAGCAATTCAGCGACCGCGTCGTCGTAACCTGGCTTGATGTCCCGGAGTATGGCACCAGCAACACCAATACCTTCCAGGTCGAGATGTTCTTCAACGGCAACATCATCATCAGCTACCTCGACATCAGTGCTGACGATGGCCTGGCCGGCCTTTCCCGCGGCCTCGGCGTGCCGGAGCTCTTCTATCCGACCGACCTCTCGGTCCTGCTGCCCTGTTCGCCGCTGTATATCCGGCTGCCCGAGTCCGCACCAGCCTTCATCGACCCCGGTGCAGCCGCTTCCATCCTCGTCATGATCGAAGAAGGCAGCCAATATGTCCTGCCCGACTCGCCCACGCTGCACTATCGCTACGAGGCCGGCAGTTTCCTGAGCGCGCCGCTGACGCCCCTCGGCGATGACCTTTACGAAGCCAGCCTGCCGCCGGCTTTCTGCCACCACGCACCAGAGTTCTACTTCTCCGCCATGGGACACCGCGGCAGCATCGTCAAGCTCCCGAAGAACGCGCCCACCACCGTCTTCTCGGCCACCGTGGCTACCGTGACAATGGTCCTGGCTGATAACTTCGAGACCGACCTGGGCTGGACGGTAGAGAATGATCCCAGCCTGACCGGCGGCGCCTGGGAGCGCGGCGTCCCAATCGACGACGGCGTGGACGGCGACCCCCTCCATGACTTCGACGGCTCCGGCCAGTGCTATCTCACTGAGAATGCCGAGGACAATTCCGATGTGGACTACGGCCCGACCTACCTCATATCGCCGGCCGTCAACCTCCACCATGCCGGCGATGCGCTGCTGGTCTTCGCCTGTTGGTGGTCGAATGATGATCAGGACGGCGACCCCTTGACCGTCGAAGTCTCGAACGATGACGGCGCGTCGTGGCAACTGGTGCAGGTGATCGCCAATGTCCCGCCCGGCTGGGTCGAACACGTGGTCCACCTGGCTGAGCACATCGAGCTCACCGCGCAGATGCGCGTGCGCTTCGGCGCCAGCGACGTGCCGAACGACTCGATCAATGAGGGCGGCATCGACGCGGTCAGGATCATTGACATCCGCTGCGCCGACGCGCTCGGCGACCTCAACTGCGATGGATTAGTCAATGCGTTCGATATCGATCCGTTCGTCCTGGCGCTGACTGACCCGGCCGGCTACGCCCTGGCGTTCCCGGCCTGTGACATCGCGCTGGCCGACATCAACGGCGACGGCCTGGTGAACGCGTTCGACATCGGGCCGTTTGTCGTCCTGCTGGCCGGCCGCTAGATCAACGCGGCGCGCCAAGCTCGCCGCGGCGGCAGGGAAGAACCTGTGCCACACGGGCGCCGCGCGGATTGGGCGGCGCGCGGGCAGTGTTTAGCCGGGTGTTGATTCGGCTGTTAGCAGCCGGACGGGTCTCGTGGGCGCGGTCGGCGAGACTTGGCTCGTCGCGTGTCGGCTTGGTCGGACACCATTGTGTACCGGGGCCGATAACACGGCGCTGCGGAGGCGTCCGGCTGCCCGGGGCCTCTGTATTCGGTTGTCAAAGATCCGCTCCGGTGCTGCGCTGAGTGACCGCGAGGATGCGATTCCGTTGCAGGCAGCCGCGGCCCGGTTCACAGCCGATGCGATTGGCGTCCTCTCAGCGCGGGGCATCAACGATGCCCGGTTCCTCGGTCGAGCGTTCCGGCGGGCCACCCCAGCGAAGTTCCAGCAAGGCAACGGGCGTGTCGAGATGCACGCCGATCCCTTGGTGGGATGCGCTGGCCGGCGCGGCGAGGCGTTCGGCGAGTAGCGCTGCGTCAATCGCACGTGTCACGGGACGGTCAGCTTGTCCGGCGCGGTTAGGCGCTGGGGCCGACGGGTTCGCCAAGGCGTTCCGGGCACTGCGTGAGCACTTGATATATGGCGCGTGAATGGGGTGGGGTCAAAGAGTTGGGGCGGGGTTGTTGGTGGCTGGCGGCGGGTGTTGCGGGGTGGTGGATTTTGTCACAAGGAGGTATCGGACTTGTGAGGGTATTGAGCTCATCGCGCTTCGCCGCCTCAGGCAGTTTGCTGCGCGGTACGAGCACGGCCTGGACGATCCGCGTGGTGATCTCGGCAATGCGAATCCCCCGCGGCTCGCCCTGCGGCAGGAAGAACTGGATCGTCTGCGGCCGTTTGTCGGTCATGCCGATGCCTCCACCAATTCGCCTCGAAACGCTCGCCCCAACACAGCCGGAAGCATGGCGTTGAGATTCTGCGCAGCTTGCTCATGGACAAGACGGAGTGATCGAAGCCGTAGCACGTATTCCTGGAACTCCTTGATCAAGCGACGCTGCTCGGTGACGGCCAGACCTGTTGGGAATGGAATGTTCATAACCACGCCTTGGTTAATCTTCTTCATCGAGGGGCTAGTGCCCTTGGCATTGGCTCGCACGTAGTCTCGGACGACGGAGCTCTGAAGCCAGAAGATGAGGAACTCTCCAAGAACCTTGTTGCGGTCGATTGGCAGTCGCATCATGAGATCCGGATAGATGCACGGCGAAGGCTTCCCGTTGTAGATTGCGGCGTGCCCAACCAGTTCAATCGAATTGCTGCGCGTAATGAGGACATCACCTTTGCTGAGCCAATAGTGCGCGTCTTCAACCGTGGGGAGCGATGTCCGTTTGATAGCCTCAGGCCGGTATTCAAAACCGCGCACTGCGGTAAGCGTCAGGATCGGCGTCCCACTTGGATCATTGTCGCACTTTGCAGACCAGCCGTTGCGTGGCTTGCCAGTCAGCACATCCTTCAGTTTTCCGACGACATCCAGAGTCGAAGTACGTTCCGTAATAACGCGTGCGAGCAATCGTTCGGCTTCGTCACGACAATCGACGTGGAGTTTAGATGCCTTCGCCAACCGAACAGCGATCTCGTCAACGCGATCAATGATGATTTGTTGCTCATCTACGCTCGGCATTGGGACCGGAAGCGACAGAAACCGTTCCGCCTTCAGTTCTGTCTTGATTCCGGCGGGGACGTGGCGCGTCAGAATCTCCTGGAATACCTCGTGCCGCAGGTACATCCAGAGGAACCGATCGACGACGCGGTCTCTATTGATGCGGTACGTGGAATAGTGAATTGTCGCCGCAGCCTTTCTCTCGCTGTCGTCGTACAGTGCAATGGCACCTTTCATGGCGTTGATGCCCGAGAGCACAAGGTCCCCAGGATGGATTGAAATGAGCTGCGTCTTGCTTTCGCCGTTTGCCCTAAACTCGATTCCTCCGTCAGAGAACCGAATCTTGGCGATGATCGGCTGATCTCCGGAGGCAACAGCGGCCTCTTCAGGAGTCTCAACACGCTCCTCAAGCAACTCCCCAAGTCGGACCTCAGGCCAAGTGGGCGTCATTCCTCACCCTCCTCGGCTACGGAAGCAGGCTCGATGAGCTCCTGAATCTCCTGCATTATTTCAAGGATTCGCTGTTCCTTGCTGACAATATCTGCGGCGATTGCTGAGGGGTGACGATGCGCTACCGCTTCGCCAGCATTTGGATTCACAGCGGAGAAGTCATAGTTCTTGGCGACTATCTCGCCTATCGAGACGATCCACGACCTTTCAGACAATGCTCGCGTCTTGGCTTTCTCAAAGCAGTCTGGCAGATCATTGTCGGCAATCGGCCGCTGCGTCTTGGTGAGGCTGAAGCCGACCGCCTGGACTTCGTAGTACCAGATGTCCTTCGTTCCGACGGGATTTCCGGCTCGGTCAAGTTCGCGGTCGAAGAACAGCAGGTTGGTCTTCGGACCAGTGCCGCTGGCGACTGCATTGGCAAAGACGCCAGCAGGCAGGCTGATGATCGTATGCAGGTTGAACTGCTCGAGCAGTTCCTTCTTGGTCTGCACGTAGGCCAACTCGTTGGTCTTGAAGAGCACTCCTTCGTCAATGACCATGCCGACCTTCCCGCCGCGTTTGACCTTCTTCATAATGTGCTGAAGGAAGGTGATCGACGTGGCCTTGGACGGGTATGGGAAGTTCGCGGTGACGCTGTCGTGCTCGGTGCCGCCGAACGGCGGATTGGTCAGGATCACGTCATAACGATCCTTCTCAGTGAACTTGCGGACATCGTCGGCCAGGGTGTTGTGGCGGCGCAGGTTCGAGGAGAACACGCCGTGGAGGATCATGTTCATGCAGCCGAGCAGATACGGCAGCGCCTTCTTCTCCTGGCCGTAGAAGGTCTCGTTCTGGAGGCGCTTCTCGTCCTTGGGCAGGATGCGGTTGCCCTTGGATGCTCGCATGTACTTATAGGCCTCGACGAGGAAGCCCGCCGAGCCCATGGCCGGGTCATAGACGGTCTGGCCGATCTTCGGATTGACCATCTGAACGATAAACTCGATGATCGGCCGGGGCGTGTAGAACTCGCCGCCCATGCCGCCTTCTCGTCCGAGCTTGGCAAGCATGGATTCGTAGAGGTGCGAGAGCGTGTGGACGTCTTCGGCCGACTCGAAGGTGATCTCCTGGACGGTGTCGATGGCGTCGCGGAGGATCGCGCCGTCCTTGAGCATCTTCGAAGGAGCATCTTCGAACAGGCCGCGAATGACCGAGCGGGCGCTGTTGCCCTGGAGGTTGCGCAGGTACGGGAACAGGTCGTCGTAGAGAAACTTCAGCAGGTCCTGTCCGGTGAGCTTCTTGGACGGATCGGGGTTGGTCCAGGTGGACCACTGGTACTTCTGGGCCAAGATGGCGCTGTGGTTGCGGCCTTCGTATTCGGCTTCGGCCTTGCGCTGGGCCTCGAACTCCTCGAAACACTTAAGGAACAACAGCCAGGAGATCTGCTCGACGTAATCGAGCAGGCTGTTGGTGTTGTCGTCCTGCCGAAGAATCCTGCAGGCTTTCCAGAACTGCGTGTTGAGCGTCTCTCGTGACATTTATCAGGCGGCCTCAGCCATATACAGGCGTTTGATCAATTCATCGATGGCGGCACGCAACTCCGCGATGCCGCCGAAGGGTTTGGCCACGTGCCGCACGTCGCTGTTAAACGGCGCGAGCGTGAACACGGCCGGGTCGGCCACTTCGAGAACCCCGCCGTAGCGGTACTTCTCGACCAGGGCCATGAGGACGCCGCGAGCCTCCTCGTCGAAATTCTCGAAGAACTCTTTGTGCAGGTTGAACAGCGCATTGGCGCGTTCCTCACAGCTATGAAGCTCGGCGTCGAACGCGACGTGGGCCAGCAGGTCGTAGGCGTCGGCGTCCGGACGGTGGAGAATCTCGCGGAGGATGTCCAGGTGGACCATCCGCTCTTCGAGCGTTGCGAGCAGTTCATCGCGGCGCGGCTTGTCTACCCATGCCTGTTGAAGCTCGACCATCGAATGGCAAGCGGCGAGAAGTTCCTCGCGGACCTTCCGGAGGTAATCTTCCGGCGTGACGAGGTTGCCGTCGGCGTCGCGCTCCTCGTAGACCTCATCCACCATCTTCACGTCAAGGTTCGTGATCTTGACGCGCTTGCGGGTGGATTCCTTGGTCGGCTTGAGTGCGATGTCCAGCGATACCGGCACGTCCGGATCGGTCGAGATGGTCATCTGCACGCGCTTATGGTCTGCGGCGGTGACGACGAGAACGACCTTGCCCTTGCCGATGTTCGGGAAGAAGAACTGGCCGTTGGAGCCGGTGAACTGGTCCTGGACCTCGTTGGGGCTGGTCTGAAGGTAGACGCGGGCATGCTCGATGGGTTGGCCGGTCTCTTCGTTTGTGACGGTGCCACCAACGATGCAGGTATACGGAGCTTCAGTGTTCGCGCCGCCTTCACCAGGTTCGCCGGGACGGTCCCAGTCGTCAAAGAGGCGGGATGCGTTCGTGTAGTCGATTACGCGGAACCAGAACTTGTTGGTATCCCTGCAGAGGCGCGACCCTCGGCCGACGATCTGCTTGAACGAAACAATCGAGGCGATGGGCTTCATGAACACCACGTTGCGGACGCTGGGGGCGTCGACGCCGGTGGTGAGCAGGTCGACGGTGGTGGCGACCACGGGGACGGCCTTCTCGGTGTCCTGGAACTTCTCCAGCATGGCCTTGCCGGTCGCTCCCTCTTCCGACACGATTCGCACGGCGTAGTCGGGCACGTTCAGGTCAGCATTGAGCCGGTTGAGAGCCTCGGTGACCTTCAAGGCGTGGTCCATGTTCACGCAGAAGACCATCGTCTTCTCCATCCGGCCGAAGCGGTGGAGCAGCTTGTTCATGTGCTCGCAGAGCTTCTTGATATGGTCCGGCATGGTGATCTTCCGCTCGAACTCGGGCATGTCGTAGCGGTCGTCCACGTCGCCGCCTTCGGGCACCTCGAGTTGAGCGCCCTTCGATGTGACGTCGTGGATGTCCAGGCCATCGCGAGTGAAGTTCGTGACGGAGCGGTGGACCTTGTATGTGGCCAGGAAACCGTCGTCGATGCCTTGACCGAGGGAGTAGGTGAATACCGCGTCGCCAAAATACTTGTAGGTGTCGATGTTCTCGGTTCGCTTCGGCGTGGCCGTCATGCCGAGTTGGACGGCGGAATCGAAGTGCTTGAGGATCGCATTCCACGTGCCGAAACCGGAGCGGTGGCACTCGTCGATAACGATCAGGTCGAAGAAGTCCTTCGGGTACTGCTGATACAGCCGCTTGCCGTCGGCCCCGGCGAACATGGCCTGATAGATGCTGAAGTAGACCGAGCGGTTGATCGGGGCCTTGCCCTCAGCGATCACATCGCGCTCGTTCTCGAACGGCTCGAACGTGTTGTAGGCCTGGTCGCGGAGGACGTTGCGGTCGGCGAGAAACAGAATGCGCGGGACGCGATCTGCCCCGGCCGTGTTCCACCGCGACTGCCAGAGCTTCCACGCGAGTTGGAAGGCGATGACGGTCTTGCCGGTGCCGGTGGCAAGGTTGATGAGGATGCGATCTCGGCCCTGGAGAATCGCCTCGATGGTGTTGTTGATGGCGACTTCCTGGTAGTAGCGCGGCATCTTGCCGCCCCTGGCGCAGTACGGTGTCAGGAGCGGGTTGCTCGGCCGCGCCGCATCGAGCGCCTTGAACGCGCACAGACGTTGCCACAGCTCGTCCGGCGACGGATAGGCGTCGAGCGTCGTCTGCGTATTGGTGGTGAAGTCCCATTCCTCGATGCCGTGACCGTTGGTGGAGTAGGCGAACTGGAGGCCGAGGATTTGGGCGTAGTCCTTGGCCTGCTGGAGGCCCGCGCCCGGTTCGTGTTCCTCATCCTTCGCCTCGACCACGGCGATTGGGAAGGATTCCTGATAGCGAAGAATGTAGTCGGCCTTCTTGCCCTTTTGACGGCGGTGGCCATCACCAACGAGGAGGATCTGGCCGTCCGTGAAGTAGTGCTGTTCAGCAATGCGCCAGACGGGTTCCCCCCATCCCGCGTTCTGCAGGGCCGGGGTGACGTAGACTCGGCATGTATCTGCTTCGTTCAGCGGCATGCGGGACCCTCATCAGTCGTTCGCCGGGTTTGGGCACCGCGATTATGCGGGCGGGCGGGGAGATGTAAAGCGGAGCGGGCGGGGCGAGCAAGAACGAGCGCTGGCTACAGGCGGGTGTCGCGTTGGAATTCTCGTTCTTCTTGTTGGCGGTCGCGGCTGGCGCGTTCGAGGGTTTGGCGCTCGATGTAGGTTAGGCTGCGCATGCCGTGGTCGGAGACCTTTTTGAGGATGCGGTCGACTTCGGCGGCGAGGCGCTGTTGCTCGGCCTGCTTGGCGGCCCAGGCGCCGGGGTTGGGGTTGGGCGACTCGAGGCCGCCGGGACGGGTGGGGCACGGGCGGCGGCGGAAGGCGGCCCAGAGGCGCGACCAGAGGCCGGGGCCGCGGCGGGCGGATGATTCGTAGGGGGTGAAGGCGGGGTCTTCCTGGATCATGCCGTACTGGACCATCTTGAGGCGCTGGAAGCAGGTGAAGCCGCCGAAGATGGCGATGAAGAAGAGCATCTGGCCGCCGCCCTGTAGGCCCCAGAGGCCGAGCGCGATGCAGCCGATGATGCCGACGTAGCAGGCGACGATGGTTGCCTGGCGGAGGCCGAAGAAGGGCCAGAGGAGGGTTTGGAAGAGCTGGCCGCCGTCAAGGGGGTAGATGGGGAGGAGGTTGAAGGCGAGGAGCATGAGGTTGATCTGGTAGAAGACCCAGAGGTAGCCGAGCCAGCCGGCGTCGAGGGGTGGCAAGGCGATGCCGTGGAAGGGGTTGTAGAAGACGTAGCCGGGGTTGAGGGTGAGGGAGAGGACGATGGAGCCGCTGATGAGGCAGAAGATGAGGTTGGTTAGTGGGCCGGCGGCGACGGTTACGAATTGGGGCCAGGGTCGCATGGGGGCGTGGGCGTAGGCGAGGCCGCCGAGGGGCCACATGAGGATGTCGCGGGCGTCGCCGCCGACGGAGCGGGCGCCGAAGCAGTGGCCGAATTCGTGGATGAGGACGATGGCGAAGAGGACGGCCATGAAGAGGGCCATGATGAGGAAGTCGGGGCCGGCGCCCAGTAGTCGCCAGGCGATGTAGATCAGGAAGAGGATGTGGATGCGGATGTTGATGTCGAAGAGGCGGCCGATTTGGAAAGAGGCGTTGAGGAAGTTCATCGGCGGGGGCCTCCGGGGCGGTTGAAGCGGTCGTAGTAGAGGAGGCCGATGATGGTTTTGCCGTCGGCGATGCGGCCGGTGTGGATGGCGTCGAGGGCGTCGGCGATGGTCATGGGTACGGGGCGGATGAACTCGGAAGGTCCGAGGTTGGTGGGGCCGGGGGTCAGGTTGGTGGCGACGAAAACGTGGAGGCGCTCGTTGCAGATGCCGGGGGTGGAGTAGAAGCTGACGAGTGGTTCGAGGGTGGCGGCGCGGTAGCCGGTTTCCTCGGCGAGCTCGCGACGGGCGCATTCGAGGGGGGTTTCGCCGGGATCGAGGGTGCCGGCGGGGAGCTCGAGTAGTTCCTGGTTTACGGCTGGGCGGTGGTGGGCGATGAGCAGGACGCGGCCGTCCGGGAGGATGGGTAGGATAGCGGCGGCGCCGGGGTGTTCGATGATTTCGTGCGCGCGCACGGTGCCGTCTGGTAGGGGGAAGTGGTGGCGGCGGACGGCGAAGATGCGGGCGTGGAGTATGATTTCGTCGGCTGTCACGGGCGGATCCTGGGTTTTTGTGCGGGCGGCGCTGGGCCGTAGCCGGGGCCGCTGCTGGGGATTATATCGGCGAAGCGGCTGGGCTGCTCGATGGCGGCGGCGGCGGTGGCGGCCGGGCGGTTCAGGCGAACGGCAGGATGGCTTGTGGCGCGCAGGCGGCTTCGTCGACGGCGCTGATTCCGCCGGGGCCGCCGGGTGCGGAGTCAGCGGGTGTTCTGAGGAAGAGCCACAGGCCGACGATAAGGCAGACGATGATGATTGCGAGGACGACGAGTGCGATACCTTTAGGCATTGGGGGTCTCCGTGGTCCGGCGGGAGTTGGGCCGGGCGGTTAGATGTCGAGGTTTTTGACGTGAATGGCGTTTTCCTGGATGAATTCCTTGCGGCGGGCGACGTCTTCGCCCATGAGGATGCTAAATATGCGGTCGGCCTCGACGGCGTCGATATCGAGCTGTTCGGGGTCGCAGTCGGGCTCGGCGACGATAACGCGTCTCATGACGCGGTTGGCGGGGTTCATGGTGGTTTCCCAGAGCTCTTCCTTGTTCATCTCGCCGAGGCCTTTGAAGCGTTTGATTTCGCGGCCGCGGGCGCCGATGGCGCGGACGCCGGCGGGCAGGGTGAGGAGGTTGTTGAGCTCGACGGGGGTTCCGCCGCTGGTGGTGAGGACGAAGACGGCGGGGGTAAGTTCGCCGGTGACCTGTTCTTCGCGATGGAGGAAAAGGTCGGCGGGCTCGCAGGCGAACTCGGGGAGGCGGGTGAGCAACTCCTGTAGTTTGACGGCCTCGGTCAGCTCGTGTTTCACGACGGAGTGGCCGTCGGTTACGCGGGCGCGGCGGTAGTCCTGGAAGTCCTCCTCGGAGTAGAAGAAGGCCTCGTCGCCGTTGGTTTGGGCGCGCAGGAGCGGGAGGCGTCCGGCGGCGTCGCGTTGGGCGAGGAATTTCTGGAGGGCGATGCCGCGGCGGCCGAGGATGCGGGCCTGGCGCTCGATGTCCTCGGCGAGTTGGAGGAGTTCGGCGAGGCGTTCGGCGGGGAGGGTGTGGGTCGGCTGTGCGGGGCGGCGGATCTCGAGGGTGGTGCCTTCGAGGCCGAAGCGAGTGAGGCGGGTGTTTAGTTCGGCGTCGTCGAGGACGTAGTCGGCCTTCTTGCCCTTGGCGAGCTGGTAGAGGGGCGGCTGGGCGATGAAGACGACGCCGCGGTCGATCAGTTCGCGCAGGTGGCGGAAGAAGAAGGTGAGGAGGAGGGTGCGGATGTGTGAGCCGTCGACGTCGGCGTCGGTCATGATGATGATGCGGCCGTAGCGGAGCTTGGCGATGTCGAAGTCTTCGGCGCCGATGCCGGTGCCGAGGGCGCGGATGATCTCGAGGATTTCCTCGTGGCTGAGGACCTTGTGGAGGCGGGCCTTCTCGACGTTGAGGATTTTGCCGCGGATGGGGAGGATAGCCTGGGTGCGGGCGTCACGGTAACCCTTGGCGGAGCCGGCGGCCGAATCGCCCTCGACGATGTAGAGCTCGGTGGAGGCCACGTCGCGGCTGGAGCAGTCGACCAGCTTGCGGGAGAAGCCGGAGTTCGACATGGCGGACTTACGGGCGGTTTCGCGGGCCTTGCGGGCGGCCTCGCGGGCCAGGGCGGCCTGGACGGCGCGGCCGACGACGCGCTTGGCTTCGGCGGGGTGCTCCTCGAGGTAGGCGCCGAGCTTATCGCCGACGGTGGTTTCGACGAAGGTGCCGACCTCGCTGTTGCCGAGCTTGGTCTTGGTCTGGCCTTCGAACTGGGGCTCGGGGACCTTCACGGAGACGACGGAGGCGAGGCCCTCGCGGATGTCGTCGCCGGTAGGGACGGGATCGTTGGCTTTGAGCAGGTTGGACTTACGGGCGTAGTTGTTGATGGTACGTGTCAGGGCGCTGCGGAAGCCGGAGAGGTGTGTGCCGCCCTCGACGGTGTTGATGTTGTTGGCGAATGAGAGGGTGGTCTCGCTGTAGCCATCGGCGTACTGGAGGGCGATTTCGCAGATGAGGCGCTGGTCGGCGTCCTCGCCGTGGAAGTACACGCAGTCATGCTGAGCGCGTTTGCCCTCGTTCAGGTGTTCGACGAACTGGCGAATGCCGCGATCGAAGAGGAAGGTTTCCTCCTTCTCGCTGCGCTCGTCGGCGATGGCGATGCGCAGGCCGGAGTTAAGGTAGGCCAGCTCGCGCAGGCGCTTGGCCAGGATGTCGTAGTGGAACTCGGTTTCGCGGAAGATCTGTGGGTCGGGCTTGAAGTCGACGCGCGTGCCCGTGCGGGTCGTGTTGCCGATGGCCTCGAGTGGGCGCGTGGTGCGGCCGCGCTCGAAGCCGATGACCCAGACGCGGCCGTCGCGCCAGGTCTGGACCTCGGTGCGCTCGGAGAGCGCGTTGACGACGCTGACGCCGACGCCGTGCAGTCCGCCGGAGACCTTGTAGGCGTCGCGATCGAACTTGGCTCCGGCGCCCAGTTTTGTCAGGCAGAGTTCCAGGGCGGAGATGCCGTAGCCTTCCTTGATGCCGACGGGGAAGCCGCGGCCGTCATCCTCGATGCTGACGCTGCCATCGGCCTTGATCATGACCGTGATGTTGGCGCAGGCGCCGGCCATGGCCTCGTCGATGGCGTTATCGACGACTTCGTAGACCAGGTGGTGCAGCCCGCGCAGGCCGGTATCACCGATATACATGGCGGGGCGTTTACGTACGTGCTCCGTGCCCTCCAGGACCTGCACGCGGCTCTCGTCATAACCCTGCAATCGTAAGTTCTCCTTCCGCTAAGAGCTCTGCCTACGGCGCATCGCCGTTGCGCCGTGGAGGAGCGGGGCACCCTTGAAAGCGAAGGACCCGCAGTTCCGGCAGGAGCGGTTTCAGCCGGCGGTACAGGGCGTCACGGTCCTGCGTCAGGCTATGGCGGGTCGCGGCGTCCGCCACGGCGACGCTCAGCGTGCCCCCGGCGAAGCCAACGACTACCGTAAGGGCGGCCAAGTCCGGTGACACAACGCGGTGCCATGCTCGGTCCGCAACGTCCAGGCGAGTAGTATCGCGGGCCATCCTGCGAAGTACGCGCCCAATCTCAGGGCCGCTAAACAGGCTCGTGAACGTGCGGCGCCGGCGGTTCGCTATGGACTGTTCGTACTGTCTGTGGTTCATGCTACCGGGCAGCGTATTGGTGGTTTCTCAGGGCGACAGCGATACCGGCATCACGACGTAGAGGAATTCGTCCTTGTCGCCGCCACTCAAGATGCCCGGCCGAGAGCTTTCCTGTAGCTCCACGGATAGCCGCTCGTAGGGCATGACCTTAAGTGCATCGTTAAGGAAGACCGGATTGAAGCCGATGTCTACCGGCTCTCCGCTGTACTCCATGCCGACCTCGACGCGGGCCTCGCCCTGTTCAGGCGAGTGCGACGTAATAACCAACTGGTCCGGCTGAAAGGCCAGCCGAACTGCGCGGGAATCCTCGGTCGTCAGCAGGGCAGCGCGGCGGACGGCGGCGTGCAAGGCTGTCCGGTCGAGCGTGGCGAGCTTATCGGTCTCCTTGGGAATCACGCGCTCGTACTCCGGGAAGCGTCCCTCAACCAAGGCGCTAGCCAGCAGCATGCCCTCCGCTTGAAGCATTACCTGGTTAGGCGTGACTCGCACCTGCACCGGCCACTCGCCGTCCTTAGGCGGGGTGAAGACGCGCTCGAAGACGGTTAAAGCCTTGGTGGGGACAATGACGTCGAAATCGGCGCTGGGGGCCTTCAAGAGGCGACCGCCGGCGCGTGCCAAGCGGCGCCCGTCGGTAGCGATCATGTATAACTGTGAGCCGCGCTTATCCCATAACACGCCGTTGATAGCGTAGGCGCTGGTCTCACGGGCAGCGGCGTAGAGCGTCAATGCGATCATGCGTCGCAAGAGGCGTCCGTCGGCCGTCAGGTCGGCCTCCTCCCCAAAGGTGGGGATGGGCGGGTAGTCGGCCGGATTGTGGACGAAGATGCGGAACTCGCTGCCAGCGCCGCGGATGGTGCACTGGCGGTCATCGGCTTCCAACTGTATCTCGACATCGTTCAGCTCGCGCACGATGCCCAGCAGGTGTTCGGCTTTTATGACGGCTTCCCCGGGCCGCTCGATGGCCAGGGCAGGCACCTGCAGACGGAGTGCCGCCTCGCCGTCGGTGGCGCAGACTTCCAGCACGTCGTTTGCGGCCGTCAGATGGCCGCAGGCCTGGATAGGCTTGGGCGTACGGCCGCTTGTCAGCGAGCTGATCGCCGTCAGGGCGTCCTGAAACTCCTGTCGGGGTAGTCTCGTTTTCATTTGCTCTGGACCTACCTGCTCGGTTTGCGCCTTGTGTTCGTGCCGGTGGGGGACTCGCGGTTGCACAAGATATCGCCGCCGGCGCACCTGATAGGCACTATATTTTACGTATTTGCGCTATTCACGCCAGTGGTTGGTTGTCTGTCTGGCAGTTAGTCGCAAGGCGCTTCCAAGGGGTTCTTTGTGTTCAACGGCGGTTACAGGGGGGGCGACGGTTTTTATGAAAGCTGGTGGTTGCGTGAGTGCTGGTCGTGAAATGCGTGTATACCACTTCCTCTTGAAGAGAGAGTTTCAGTCGTGTTCATGTGTAAGGCCTGTCGGGCCTGTGTGCAGTGGTAAGGCATCTCTGTAAATGTTTTACTGGCAGGGTTTTAAGGGCGACGGCTAAGTGACGACGGCGGCCTGGGACTTGCCGCAGCTCTGCGCAGGTGGCACAGGCGCAGTCAGGATCCGGGGTGTGTGGGTGGCTGCTGGTGTCACCGGCGCATGGTTCAGTAGTGCTGGGAACGGGGTTGTGATTACATCTGTCACTTGCGTGATTGCAGTTGGCGCGTGAGCAGGGCCAGGGTTTCGGCAGTCTGGCGGTTGGCGATGCGGTCGGCCTCGATGGCGCGTTCGGCGTGCAGGATCGTGGAGTGGTCGCGGCCGTCGAAGTGCATGCCGATTTCCTCGAGGCTGAGGGGGGTCAGTTTACGGGCGAGGTACATAGCGACCTGTCGCGGGAAGCTGACGGAGCGTGTTCGGCGGCGGCCGAGCAGTTCCTGGAGGCGGATGCCGAAGTGTTGGCTCACAACATGGAGGATGTCGCTGACCTGGAGGGGGCGAGTATTTGGTGGTGTGAAGCTGGGCAGGAGTTGGCGGGCGATTTCGACGGTCAGGGGTTGGCCGGAGAGTTGGGTTTCAGTGATGAGCTTGGTTAGTGCGCCTTCGAGGACGCGTATGTTGGACTCAACGCGTTCGGCGACGTAGTCGAGGACCTCGGCGGGGAACTCGCAGCCGCGCAGGCGGGCTTTCTTTTGCAGGATGGCTTGGCGCGTTTCGCGGTTGGGGGGGTCGATCTGGGCTACGAGGCCCCAGTTGAAGCGGCTGACGAGGCGGTCCTCGAGGGTTGGGATTTCGGATGGGGAGCTGTCGGCGGACAGGATGATTTGCCGGCGGCCCTGGTAGAGCACGTTGAAGGTATGGAATAGCTCTTCCTGGCTGGACTCGCGGTTCTGGAGGAACTGGACGTCATCGACGACGAGGGCGTCGGCGAGGCGGACGAGCTGGCGGAATTCCTGGAGGCTGCCGGTTTCGATGGCGCGCACGAAGTCGTTTACGAAGGCTTCGCAGGATACGTAAACAACGTTCATGGCGGGGTTTGAGCGCATGAGGAGTGTGCACGTGGACTGGAGTAGGTGGGTTTTGCCAAGGCCGGAGGCGCCGTGGATGAAGAGCGGGTTGTAGAGGGATCCGGGCTGCGTGCAGGCGGCCTGGCAGGCGGCGTGGGCTAGGCGGTTGGAGGGTCCGACGACGAACTCATCGAAGGTGTAGTCGGCGTCGAGCGGGATCTGTGTAAGAGAGGGAGGGGTGAGTGGCGCGCGGCGTGGCAGCGGTTCGCCGGGCGAAGAGAAGGAGATTGAGACCAAGTGGCCGGTGAGTTCCATGGCGACCTGGGCGAAAGCTTCGAGGCAGTGTTGGCGCAGGTAGTGGACCCACGTGGGGTCCGGGGCGGAGATACGCAACTCGCCAGCTTCGAGTTGGCCGGGTTCGAGGTCATCGAACCAGGCGCGGTAGAGCATTGGGTACTGCGCGCGCACGGCGGACAGCAAGGCTCGCCAGTCAAGATCGTCGCGTTTCAACATGCCGCCAGCTCGAGCTACCCGCGGTGGGGGGCCTTTGGGGGAACGCCACCTAGTCTGTGTGGTCCTCCGTTCCCGGGTCGTCGGCTGCGAGAGACTGCGGCCCCTGCTCGGTAAACAACTCGCGCAGTAGACAGGTCGCGTAGCAGCCGCGCGGGAGAACGAACGAGAGTTCAAGATATGCGCCGCGCTGGTCGGCGCCAAGCCGGATCTCGGCGTTCTCGGGGCGGAAGCGGACAGGTCGGCGGCTGCCTTTGACGCGGTGTGGGCCCTGGTGGAAAGTGGCGCGGGTGAGGTTGGCTTCGGTGAGTAAGCGGGCCTCGATTTCGGCGGCCTGGCCGGCGGGTTCGGTCATGCGGTAACCGAAGAGCGGGCCGGTGGGGCTGATTTCGAAGGCGTCGGCGCGGGGCTGCTCGGCCGGGGCGTCTTCGACGGTGAACACGGCGCCGTTGGCGTGGAGGTAGGCGAGGTCGCCGGGCCAGAGGGATTGGAGGCCGGTGGCGAGGCGGGCGGCGACGACCTGGTTGAACAGGTGGGATTGGTAGGCGGAGACGTAGAGGCGGCGGGTGCCTTTGTCGATGGCGGCGAGTGCGCGGCGTTTGTTGCCGCTGGTGCGTTGGAGGGTGGCGAGTGCGCGGCGTTCGTCGCGGAACATGCCGGGCCAGAGTGAGCGGGCCTGGGTGTAGTGACCTTGGTGGTAGAGGTCGCGGGCGCGGCGGATGGCGCCGTGGTCGAATTCGCCGGGTTGGCCGAGGATGAGGTCGAGGGCGGTGTCGAGGTCGTTGCGCAGGAGGGCCTGGCCGGTCTGCCAGGTGTCGCCGCGGCTGCCGAAGCGTTGGGGGCCGAAGTAGTTGGGGACGCCGTGGGTGGTGAGTGAGGCGAGGGCGGACTGGAGGTCGGTGAGGCGGGTGGTGTGGGTGTTGCGCACGCGGATGAGGAAGCGGTTGCCCTTGAGGTGGCCGAGTCGGAGCTTGTTGCGGTGTTGGGTGACGTCGAGGATGGAGATGCGCGGGAGTTGGATCTGTTGGATGGCGTTGGGGTCGACGTGTTCGAGGGAGAACCACTGGCGGGTGACGGCGCGGGAGTCTTTCATGCCGGCGAAGCCGAGGTCGCGGCGGCGTACGCCCAGGGCGCGGGCGATGTCGTTGGCGGCCTGGGGGGTGGTGAGGCCGGCTTTCTGGACGAGGAAGTAGGTGTGGGTGCCGGAGCCGGCAGCGGGATAGAGCGGGATTTCTTCGACTTGGAAGTCGTCGTAATCGAGTTTGATCTGGCCGTTGGCGGGCGTGAAGTCTTGGAGAGCTCTTGGCAATTCGTGCATGTGTCAGCCGTTTCAGCGGGGTCGCGGGTGGCGACGCCGGGTAGTTTGGCGGAGCGAGGTCCGCGGGTAGTGCGGGGGCGTTGGTGCGGACGGTTCGGCGGAGGCCGGCCGCGCGCGATTATGGTGGGGGTATAAGGATGGGGGCGGCGGGCGTCAACGGGATGTGTTGGGAAGGTGTGGATGAAGGTGGATAGTGTGGAGGGACGGTCGGGGGGCTGTTGTATGTAAGGTTATTCTGGGGTGATAGTTAGGCTGGTGCTGGCCGGGCGGGCTGGGATGATGAAAGGGAGTGTTCTGGGGGGGTTTTCAGATGGGCGGGGCGTGGTATAATATGCGTTGCCGAGTTGGCAGTGCGGGTGTAGCTCAGTGGTAGAGCGTCACGTTGCCAACGTGAATGTCGTGGGTTCAAGTCCCATCACCCGCTTTGAGGTTTAGTGCGATAGGGGTGTGGGGGGCGATGGCGGTGCTGCTGGGGGGAGGATTTACCTATCGCGTTATTATCGGCGGTCTGTGAGTGGCGTGATGGCGCGGTGTTGCGCGGGACGGATGAGCATGGTGAAGCGACCATTGGTCGTCGGGATCGGGGAGTTGCTGTGGGACTGTTTTCCCGACTCGCAGCGGCCGGGGGGCGCGCCGGCCAACGTCGCGTTCCACGCCGGGCAATTGGGTTTGGCGGTGGCGTTGTGTTCGCGCGTGGGGTGTGATGCGGCGGGGGAAGAGCTGGTGGATTTCCTGGCGCGGCGGGGGCTGGACACGCGACTGATTCAGCGCGACCGAGACCGCCCGACTGGGACGGTTACGGTTGCGCTGAGCGAGCCCGAGCGGCCGGCCTATCAAATCCATGAGAATGTTGCGTGGGACCGGTTGGAGTTCACTGCGGAGTGGGGGCGTTGCGCGGCGGCGGCGGCGGCGATCTGTTTTGGGACGCTGGCGCAGCGCTCGGCGAGGAGCCGGGCGACGATCATGAGCATGCTTGACGCGGCCGGCGATGCGTTGCGGGTGTATGACGTGAACCTGCGTGCGCCGTGGTATTCGCGTGAAGTGATTGTGGCGTCGCTGGAACGGGCTGACGTGATTAAGCTGAATGCCGACGAGGCCGGGGAATTGGCGGGGATGTTGGGGTTGGCAGGCGGGACGCCGGCCGAGATTGGTGCCGCGCTGCGGTCGGCCTATCCGCGGGCGCTGGTTTGCATCACGCGTGGGGGGGACGGCTGCCTGGTGATATCGGCTGATGAGTGTGCGGAGCTGCCCGGTTGCCGGGTGGAGGTGGTGGACGCGGTGGGGGCGGGTGATGCGTTCACGGCGGCGTTGACGTATGGTTTGTTGGCGGGCTGGTCGGCGGAGCGGTCGGCGGCGTTTGCGAACGAGGTTGGAGCGCTGGTGGCGACACGGGCGGGCGCGATGCCAGTGTTGGAGGATGAGCTGGCGGTCCGGCGGGCGCGGTTCGGGGAGGCGCCGTGGTCTCAGGGTTGATCGGCGGTCGCGTCGGCGCGCCTGGGCCGGGTGGTGTTCTTGGCTCGGGCGGTGGGCGAGAGTTGCTCCAATTCGCGGTCGGCGACCTCGATAGTCGTGTCGCCCTGGCAGGCCAGGTAGGCGGCGACGTATGAGGCGGCGCTCCAGGCCTGGTACGCCTTGCCCATCGGGCAGCCGGTGACGCCGTGGGCCCACTCGGTGAATTCCCACTCGCGGTCGAGTCCTTCGCGGCACAGCGCGGCCAGGGACAGGAGGGCCTGCTCGGCCAAGGCGTCTTTTTGGAGTCGTTTGAGGAAGCGGACCCACAGGCCGCCGACGAAGGGCCAGATGCCGCCGTTGTGGTAGTGATGCGGGAGGTTCTGGAGATTGACGAGGAAGTAGTCGCGCCAGTCGGGGTCGCCCGGTCGGACGGCGGGATAGAGCACCTGGACGGGGCGCGGGCGATCGATGCCGACGCCGCGCAGGAAGCGGAGGACGCGGTCGGCCCGCTCGGCGCTGATGACGCCGTAGAGGTAGGCCATGATGTTCGCGAGCACATCGCAGCGCCAGGAGAAGCCGAAGGGTGTGATCTGGGCGAGGAGGTAACGAGTGCGGCCGAGGTTGTACTGGGTTTCGGCGAAGGACTCGATGCTGTCGCGTACGGTCTCGGGCGTGGGCCAGAATTGCTGGTTGATCAACTGGTGGATCTGGTTTGCGCGGGTCACGTAGCGGGCGGTCTCGCGTGCGCTGCGGCGGCGCAGCTTGACGAAGTCGACGTTGGCGCGATACCAGAGAATCTCGTCGTACAGGACGTTGTACGAGCGGGGGAAGATATCCATCCAGTCGGAGGCCTCGGGCACTTCCAGCAGGCCGCAGTTGTTGGAGTCGTGCGAGCGGAGCCACTTCATGGTGCGGTGGATGGGGTTGTAGTAGTTTCGGACGAACTCGCTGTCGCCGGTAACCGCGACGTAGTTCCAGGCGGCGATGATGATCCAGAGGGGGCCATCGATGCCGGCGATGTTGCCGGTGCCGCCGTAGACCGGGCGGCCGCTCTCGACCTCGACGTAATTGGGCAGGTGGCCGTCGCGGGACTGGGCGTTCAGGATCGTTTCGAGGGAGCGGCGGCCGCATTGAGTGAGTTCCGGGTCGTTCAGGGGGAGGACCCACATGAGCGTCATGGCGGCGTCGCGCGCCCAGACGCTGGCGTAGTTGCTATGTTGCTCGGCGTCGTGGGTCATGCTGCAAGCACTGAAGCCGCGGAACGTCACGTTCATGCGCAGGACTTCCTTGGCTTTCTCGAACGCCTCGTCGATCAGATGCATCGTGGCGCGATCCTCTGCAGAAGACAGTCGTTACGCCGGCCGGGCGCGCGGCGGCGCCATTCTACCGCCGGCCTGCCGCGCGCGGGATGGGCCGGCGCGGGTTGTTGCCGGGCGGCATGCGCCATCCGGCACGTCAGGCGGTCAGTCTGTGTGTGAGCGAAGCTTGGAGGGGCGTGGCGCGGTGTGCAGGGCTTCGATGCGCACGCGGCAGTCGAAGCGCGACTCCAGATCGGACTTTATACGTTCGAGCGCGCGTTCATAGCCGTCGAGATCGGCCGGCTGACCGGGGACGCGCTCGGGGATGGAGCGTAGGAGATCCGAAGGCGCCGGAGAGCTGTGAGGCGAGGCTATCACCATTACGAAGAGTGTTTCGGCGGGTTGGGCCGGCTGGTGCGGCCCGGCGGCGTGGTCGAGGCGCACGGTGGTCCGGCGGACCAAGCGGGTAAGTTCGCCGGCGTCATCGAGCGGCACAAGCCTGCGCTCATGGCGGTCATCGAAGGCCACCAAGCGGACGTAGCCTGGACGATTCAACTCCAGGCCCAGTTGGAGTTTGCCTCGGTTGGTTGCGGCTGCGCGGACCCGTTCCGCGGTGACAACGAAGCGCTGGATGGTCAATGCTTGCTCACGTGGCATGAGCATGAGTGCGATAACTGCGGCGCACGCCGCGATTCCCATGAAACTGGGCAGAGCTAGTCGCAGAATGCGGCGGTCGCCAATCATTTCGCGGTTGACGTGCGCCCGTAACCGCTCCCGCAGCTCGGGGGGAACTGTCGCCTGGAGTTCATCGTCCGATAGCTCATCGGCGTAGCTGTCCAAAAGGCGTATCAAGTCGCGTTCGTTCATCTGGTCACGCTCACGCATGGTCCACGCCCCGTTGCTTCAGACACTGCAAGAGGCGCTGGTACGCCGCACGCTTATAGTCCCCCGCCGTGCTGTGCATGCTCTCGCGGCCCCACAGGAAAGCGGCCGCCTCGCGCTCGGACATACCGAGGTCATGGATGCAGTGTAGTACCGCATACCACTCCGGCTCCTCATCCCGTAACCGCTCCCGGCAGAGGCGGAGAGCCTGTCTTACCTCATTAGTCAGTGCCGCGGGCGGCTCAAATGGCCGAAAACTTTTCAGGCGGTAGCGTCTTTCCTGGTCCTCAGCCACGCGGATCGCCGCCCCGGTGGCGATCTTCTTGACCCAGTTGGCCAGTTCACCGGCGGTTTCGCCCCGGTATGTCGTCCTGACCCGGAGGCATTGGAGGATGGTCTCGCCCCGTACGTCGGGGAAGTCTTCGAGCGACAAATGGCGGGTGGCTCGAAACCTCCGCATGACTTTGTGAATCAGACGTTCGACCGTCGGCATGGCCTCGGTCACGAGGGCGCCGATGCGATCGTCGGGGCCCCGCAGTGCACCACCGGCCAGTTCGCTGAAGGCGCGCTCGGGGTCGGCGGCTTTGTGCTGAGCGTCAGGCGGGATGGACCGGGCCTCAGTGGGGGAATTCACGACCCGGTAAGCGGAGCAACGCTTGTGTTGGCGATTCCCCAGCATGGCTTACGGCAATTGTAAGACGGCCGGCGAGGCCGCGCATAGTGTCTCCGGGGAAGCGCCGCGGTTTGTTTCGGGCTGCGAGTACATTATGGGGCGGTCTCTCTGGGCACGGCGCGGGTGGCGCCGCCGTACTTGAACCATGCAGAGCAGGTGCCCTCGCTGCTGACCATGCAGGGTCCGACGGGGTCGAGCGGCGTGCAGGCGGTTCCAAACAGCGTGCACTCGGCCGGCGTGGCCTTGCCCTGGATTACCTCCCCGCAGCGGCAGGCGGGATGGTCGCGGTCGGGTCCGATCGTGAGGCCGAAGCGTTCGACGGCGTCGAAGCGGCGATAGGCGGGCGCCAGGCCGAGGCCGCTGTTGGGGATGGTGCCGAGGGCGCGCCAGGGTGTGTCGATGGGTTCGAAGACGCGTTCGAGGAGGGCCAGTGCGGTGTGGTTGCCGTGCGGGCTGACGACGGCGGCGTAGACGTTTTCGAGTTCGCAGCATCCTTCGACGAGCTGCCGGACCAGACCGGTGAGGCCGCGGAGGACCTGTTCCGGCTCGAAACCCGCGACGACACAGGACTTACGGTGCTGGTTGACGATGGGCTGGTAGGCGTTTGCTCCGATGATGACGCTGACATGGCCGGGGCAGAGGAAGCCGTCGAGCGGGACGTCGCCCGCTGATAGCAGGGCCATCATCGCCGGTACGACGAGCTTGTGGCACATCAGTACGGAGAAGTTGGCGAGATTGGCGCGGTCGGCCTCGAGGATGGCGACGGCGGTGGCGGGCGCGGTTGTTTCGAAGCCGACGGCAAGGAATACGACTGTCCGGTCGGGGTTGTCGCGGGCGAGTTGGAGGGCGGTGCGGGTCGAGTTGACGACGCGCACGTCGGCGCCGGCGGCCCGACGTAGTTCGAGGCTGCCGTGGTCGCCGGGGACGCGGACCATGTCGCCGTAAGTGGCGATGATTACGCCCGGGCGGTCGGCCAAGGCAATGGCGGCGTCGATGTGTCGCTGGGCGGTGACGCAGACGGGGCAGCCGGGACCGCTCACGAGGCGCAGGTTGTCGGGCAGCAACGACCGTAGACCGCTACGGAAGATGGAGACTGTGTGTGTGCCGCAGACTTCCATGAACTGTGCCCGGCGGCCGAGGCGCCGGCACCAGTCATGAAGCTCCTGCTGTAACTCGGCCACGGCGGCGGTCATGGGGCGGTTCCGGGTGTGTCTTCGTCGCCGGCGGGTTGGCCTGTTGAGTCGCCGAAGGCTTGCTGCAGGTAGTCCCAGGTCTCGCGGGCCTCGGCTTCGTCGAGTTGGGTGATGGCGAAGCCGGCGTGGACGAGCACCCAGTCGCCGATGCCAGCCTCCGGTGTTAGGGCCGTGCTGACCTTGAGGCGATTGCCCTGCAAATCGACGACGGCCTCGCCTTCGTACTTCTCGATGATCTTTCCGGGGACTGCCAGGCACATGGGCGCGACTCCGCAGGTTCCGGCTCAGTGGTTGGCATGCGCGACCGGCTCGGCCAGCCGCCAAGCCGCCACGAAGGCCTGGCCGAGTGCGACGCCGCCGTCGCCGCTCGGCACCAGTTGATGATATCGCACGACCAGCCGGGCCGCTTCCAGGAGTTCGACGAGACGTGCCAGGAGCCGGCGATTGGCGAAGCAGCCGCCGGAGAGGGCGACGGTGCCGATTCCGGTCTGCTCGCAGGCATGGATGGCCGCGTCGGAGAGGAGTCGGGCGAGGGTCTCGTGGAAGCGGGCGGCGCTAACGGGGACGGGCTCGCCGGCTTGTTGGGCCGCCACGAGGGCACGGACCGTGGGGGCGAGCGACAAGAGCAGGCGGCCGGGTTCGTTGGTGATCGTGTAGGGGTAGGACTCGCACGGCCCGTTGGCGGCCGCGGATTCGAGCGTCATGGCGGCTTCGGCCTCGTGGCGATTGCGGCCGCACAGACCCAGAAGGTAGCTGACGGCGTCGAAGACGCGGCCGAGGCTTGAAGTTGGGGGCGTGTTGAGGCCGACGGCAAGTTGCTGTGCGCCGGCACGCAGGGTCTGGGCTGATGGTGCACCGGGCACGTCGCGCGGCAGCGTGTCGATCCAGGCATCGCCGGTGCTTTGGTGGAGCAGGGCGGCGGCAGGTCGCCAGGTCTCGATGGCGGCGGTGTCGGCGCCGATGAGCGGGAAGTAGTCCAGGTGGCCGAGGCGCTCGAACTGGGCGCGCTCGCAGCGGAGGACTTCGCAGCCCCAGGTGGCGCCGTCGGTGCCGTAGCCGGTGCCGTCGCAGGAGAGGCCGATTATCGGTCCGGCGTGGTTGCACTCGGCCATGACGGCGGCGATGTGGGCGTGGTGATGCTGGACGGCCAGGGTTGGGCAGTCGAGTCCGCGTGCGTAGGTAGTTGAGAGATAGCGCGGGTGGAGGTCGTGCGCGACCAGGTGGGGGGCGAAGTCGTAGAGTTCGCGCAGGCGTTCGATGGCCTGGACGAAATGGCGGTAGGCGTCGGCGTTACCCAGGTCGCCCAGGTGCTCGCTGACAATGGCTTCGCCGCGTGTCAGCAGGCAGACGGTGGACTTGAGCTCGGGTCCGACGGCGAGGATGCGGCGATAGCGCAGGGCGTGCAGTTCGCCGGTGGGGGCGAAGCCGGCCAGGCGGATGGGTTGCGGGGCGTAGCCGCGGGCGCGCCGGATGGGGATGGCTTGGTCGCGGAAGGTGAAGGCGACTGAATCGTCGATGGGGCGGAAGATGTCGCGATTGTGCGTCAGGAATGCGTCGGCGACGTCGCGCAGCTCGCGCAGGGCGTCGTCGTCGCGGTAGGTCAGGGGTTGGCCGGAGAGGTTGGCCGACGTCATCACGAGCGGCCCGAGCCCGTGGGCGAAGAGCAGGTGGTGCACGGGTGCGTAGGGGAGCATCAGGCCGAAGGTGTCGCACTCGGGGGCGATGCCGGCGGCGAGGCCGTGTCCGGCGGCCTGGGGGGCGAGGACGATGGGCGCGGCCGGGCTCGAAAGTGCATCTGCGTCCGCGGGGGTGAGATGGCAGAGGCGGCGTGCGGCGGCCAGTGACGGCACCATGATGGCTAAGGGTTTGCCGTCGCGGAGTTTGCGCTCGCGCAGTCGCGTGACGGTTTCTTCCAGGTCGGCCCGGCAGGCGAGGTGGTAGCCGCCGATGCCCTTGATGGCGAGGATGCCGCCGGCGGCCAGAAGCTGTGCCGCGGCCCGGACCGGATCCGCGTCGTCCGCGACAGGATTGTCAGGGGGCGGCTTGATGCGGTGGAAGGCGAGTTGCGGGCCGCAGACGGGGCAGGCGTTGGGCTGAGCGTGGAAGCGGCGGTCGGCCGGGTCGGCATACTCGCGGGCGCAGGCCGGGCACATCTGGAAGACGGCCATCGTGGTGGCCGGGCGGTCGTAAGGCACGGTCTGAATGATCGAGTAGCGCGGGCCGCAGTTCGTGCAGTTGATGAAGGCGTAGCCGTGGCGGCGATCGGCGGGGTCGGCGAGTTCGCGCAGGCAGTCGGGGCAGGTGGCGGCGTCGGGGGTGACTTCCGGGCGTGTGCGCGCATCCGATTGTGACGTCTGGATTTCGAAGCCGATTCTGCCGGTGGGGGCGATATCGCGGCGGCGGTAGTCGCTGATGCGGGCGAGTGGTGGGAGCTCGGCGCGGAGGCGGCGTTCGAAGGTGGCGAGGTGTTCGGGAGTGCCTTCGATCTCGATGATGGCGCCGTTGCTGTTGTTAGCGACGTGGCCGGCCAGGCGCAATGAGGTTGCCAGGCGGTATACGAAGGGGCGGAAGCCGACGCCCTGGACCTGGCCGCGCAAGTCCAGGCGGCGGCGGACGTTCTCGGTTGGTGCGGGGGCCATGCCGGGCAACCTCTTGATGCAGAGAGGTTACGCTGAGTTTCGCAGGAGGCAACCGGGCGGGGGGTGATATGGGCAGGGTGGATCAAATGAAAGCAGGAGCCGGGCGGGACTTGGGCACCGCGGTTTCCTCCTCCTCAATCCTCGCGGTCCCGCCGACTCCTGCTATGCCCGCTGCCGAGTCACCGTTGCGAACAAAATCGACCCCGATGCCGCAGGTCGATGCGCCCAGGTAGACCGCTCCCGGTGGTGTTGGCACCGGTGCGCCGCCGGCTGGGCCGGGGCGTGTTAGCGTTCCCTTTCGATCGGGTGACAGGGTAGCGCGCGTTGCTCTTCGTGTTATTATATGAATCCGACGTGGCGAATGGCAAACGCGGGTTGGATAGCTGTTGATATGGATGAGTGGTGGGCGAATAGCGCTGTCCATGGCGGTGAAACTACCGGACGAGGGCCAGGTGGTCCCATAACGGCAGGTCGCGGCCGTCTTGGCTGCGCGGGGGGGGAGCGTGGGCGCGGCGTCTTGGCGCGCTGCGGAAGTGACTGGGTGGTGACATGAACGCGGACGGCAGCGCCCAGGGAACTCGCAATCGCGTCGTGCTGGCACACGGGGGCGGGGGCGAGTTGATGGCGCAACTGATCCGTGAGCATCTGGTCCCGCCGATCCAGAATGAGCTGCTGGCCCCCCTTGCCGATGGCGCGGTGTTGCCCTGGCCGGCGGGCGGGCTGGTCTTCACGACTGATTCGTACGTGGTTACGCCGCTGGAGTTCCCCGGGGGGGATATTGGCCGGCTGGCGGTGGCCGGTACGGTGAACGACTTGGCGGTGATGGGGGCGACGCCGATCGCGTTGAGCGTGGGCCTGATCATTGAAGAGGGATTGCTGTTCGACGTGCTGGATCGGGTGATGACGTCGATTGGGGCGACGGCCCGGGAGGCGGGCGTGAGTATCGTGACTGGTGACACGAAGGTCATTGAGCGGCGGCGGTCGGACAGTGCCGGGATGGCGGGGCGGCCGGACGGGATGTTCATCAACACGGCGGGGGTTGGTCGGCTGCGGTCGGGCGTCAACCTGGCGGTTGGGCGGTGTGCGGCGGGGGATGTCGTGTTTGTGACGGGCACGTTGGCGGATCACGGCCTGACGGTCATGTCGGTGCGCAATGGCATCGAGTTTGAGACGGAGCTGCGGACTGACGCGGCGCCGCTGAACGGGCTGGTGGCCGCGCTGTTGGATAGCGGGGCGGATGTGAAGTTCCTGCGTGACGCGACGCGGGGCGGGGTGGCGGGCGTGCTGGCGGATGTGAGCGGCGCGACGGGCCTGAGCATCGAGGTGTTTGAGGAGCACCTGCCGATCTCGGCGACGGCGCGGCACGCGGCGGAGATGCTCGGTCTGGACCCGATCACGGTGGCGAATGAGGGCAAGATCGTGGGGGTGGTGGCGGAGCAGGATGTGGAGCGGGCGCTGGCGGTGCTGCGGGAGCACCCGCTGGGACGTCAGGCGGCCCGGATTGGGCGGCTGACGCCGGCCGCGCCGGCGCTGGTGGAGCTGGTGACGCGGGCGGGTGGTCGGCGCGTCGTGCAGCGGCCGTACGGAGAGGAGCTGCCGCGGATCTGCTAGGGGCGGGGCGCGACTTGCGTGACGCGGCGGCGCGGTGGGCTTGGGGTAGCCGGCTTGATAGGACAGTTCCGGCTGGGTACGCTGAAACTGTGAGCGCTCTCAAGGGTGGCGGAACAGGGAGCCAACCAGCCGCCCCTGGGATGGGTAGAGCATCTGGTTTCTCGTTATCAGTAAGGAGTGACCTGCGCCCCGGGCTCACGAACCGTGCCGCCTGCGTGCCAGATGATGTTGGCCGCAGGCGGCCGTTTTTGTGCGCTGTCGGTTGTCGTTGCTGGAGAGGTGGCCGGGGGACGAGCGGGTGGTTGCGGCGTGGCCGGTGGGGTTTGATAATGCGGTCATGAGCCGCGGTGCGGGTCGGGAGAGGCTTTACCATGGCCAGAAGGGTGGTTGGACAGCGGCGGACCGCACAGCGAGAGGCGATAGCGGAGGTGATCCGCGCGGCGCGCGGTCCGCTGACGATCGGGCAGATTCACGACCGGGCGCGGCGGCGGAGCCCGATGCTGGGGTTGGCGACTGTGTATCGGACGGTGAAGCTGCTGCTGGCCGACGACCTGGCGCATGCGGTCATAATGTCGGATGGTGAAACACGTTACGAATCTGCCCATCTTGGACATCACCATCATTTCCACTGCGGCGGCTGTGGGAGCGTGTTCGACCTGCCGGGCTGTCCGTTGCCGATAGCGGATGGGACGGTTTTGCCGGAGGGGTTTGTCGTGATGGGTCACGAGGTGACGCTGCACGGGCGGTGTCCGGCGTGCGTGAAGCAAGCTAGGCTGCGGGGGCAGCGGCGCAGGTAAGTTGGTTGTCGAGCGTTACGGCTGGGCAGTCCGACGGCCGGCCGGTGTGGGCGCGTGGACGTGATCGCGGCGCTATTCGCCGGCGGGCCAGTAGTAGTTCTGCACGTACTCGGCGACCATGCGGTGGGCGCTGAAGGGGGCGCAGATGGACTTCATGGATGCGACGACTCGGCGGAGCCAGCGGCGGGGTAGTCCGCTGCGGTCGCGGTCGTAGAAGGCCGGGACGATTTCCTGTTCGAGCAGGTCGTAGAGGGCCGCAGCGTCGTGGCGATTCTGGAGCGTGGTGTTGCGCTGGGGTTGGCGTGTGCCGATCGCCCAGCCGTTCGTTCGGCTGTGCGCCTCGGCCCACCAGCCATCGAGGATGGAGCAGTTGAGGCCGGCGTTGAGGGGTGGCTTCATGCCGCTGGTGCCGGAGGCCTCAAGCGGCGGGATGGGGGTGTTGAGCCAGAGGTCGCAGCCGGAGGTGAGGAGCCGGCCGACCTGCATATCGTAGTCTTCGAGCAGCACGACGCGGCCGCGGAAGGCGGGGCGGTGGGCGAAGCGGTGAAGCTGGCGGGCGAGGGCCTGGCCTTCCTTGTCGCGCGGGTGGGCCTTGCCGGCGAAGATGAGCTGCACGGGGCGGTCGGAGTCGGCGAGGAGTGCCGCGAGCCGCTTGGGATCGCTGAATATCAGGGTAGCACGCTTGTAGGTGGCGAAACGCCGGGCGAAGCCGATGGTGAGGGCGTTTTCGTCGAGCGTCTCGTAGGCTGCCAGGAGTTCGGTGGCATCGACGCCGCGGCGGCGCGCCTGGTCGAGCAGGCGTTGCCGGACGAAGTGTACGAGCTGCCGGCGGAGTTGGCAGCGGGCCTGCCAGAGGGCGGCGGGTGGGATGCGGTCGGCGCGCTGCCAGCAATCGTGGTCGGGACCGGCGCCGAGCCAGCGCGGCTTGAGGTGGCGGCGATAGAGCGGTTCGATTTCCGGCGCAAGCCAGGTCTGGGGGTGGACGCCGTTGGTGACGTGGCCGATTGGGACGTCCGCGGGGCGCTCGGCGCCGTAGACGTTGACCCACATTTCGCGGGAGACCTCGCCGTGACGCCGCGATACGCCGTTGCAGCGCTCGCTGAGGCCGAGGGCGAGCACGGTCATGCAGAACGGCTCGGCCTGGTCATCGGGGTTTTCGCGGCCCATTGCGAGGAACTCGTGCGGCAGGAGCTCGAGGTTTTCGGCTAGCGGAGCCAGGTAGCGCATGACGAGTCGCGGTGGGAAGCGGTCGTGGCCGGCGGGCACGGGGGTGTGAGTCGTGAAGACGGTCGATGCCCAGACGCGCTCTTCGGCGTGGTCGAAGGTCAGGCCGGAGTGGCAGAGGTTCCGCAGGCGTTCGAGGGTGCAGAAGGCGGCGTGGCCCTCGTTCAGGTGGAAGACGGAGGGCTGGATGTCGAGCTGGTCGAGGGCGCGCACGCCGCCGATGCCGAGGACGATTTCCTGTCGGATGCGCATGTCTTCGTTGCCGCCGTAGAGGTGGCGTGTGATGGCGCGGTCGGCGGGGCGGTTTTCGGGTAGGTCGGTGTCGAGGAGGTAGAGGGGGACGCGGCCGATCTGGGCGTGCCAGATGCGGGCGTGGATTTCGCGTTGGCCGAGGGGGACCGTTACGTGCTGGCCGGTGTCGCTGATCGGCAGCCGGCTGAAGTCGTGCTCCGGGTAGGCGACCTGGGTATGGCCGTCGCGGTCGAAGCTGTGCTGGTAGTAGCCGCAGCGGTAGAGCAATCCGACGGCCACGAGCGGGACGCCGAGGTCGGAGGCGGATTTGAGGTGGTCGCCGGCCAGGACGCCCAGGCCGCCGGCGTATTGGGGCAGGCACTCGTGCAGGCCGAACTCGGCGCAGAAATACGCGACTGATAGCCGCTTTTGGCGCGGGGCGGCGGTGCGTTTGAACCACGTTTTGGCGCGCAGGTAGGCGGCCAATTGTTGCTCGCAGGCGTGCACGTGGTTGGCCAGGGTCGCATCCGTGCTGATGTCACGCATGCGGCTGGGCGGCAGGTGGGCTAGCAGTTCGATGGGGTTATGGTTGACCGCGTCCCACAGTTCGGGATGCAGGGCGGCGAAGAGGCGCTGGGGCTCGGAGTTCCAGGTCCACCACAGGTTGCGTGCCAGCGCGTCGATGCGGCCCAGCAGATCGCCGGCGGAGGTAGTGGAGCGGCGCTGTCCGGTCGCTTTCTTGTGTTGTGACATGGGAAACGTCCTCCTGTGTGGTCGCGGTTTAGCGACGCCAGCGGTCGTAGGCGGCCGCCAGATCGCGCAAGCGGTCTGCAAGTTGATCGGTCAGGCAGCCGGGCGGGGCGCGCCACTCCCAGTTGCCGGTGGGTGTGCCGGGTTGGTTCATGCGGGCCGCTCGGCCGAGTCCCAGGATGTCCTGGAGCGGGATGATGGCGGTGTTGGCGACGGAGGCGTGCGCGAGGCGGATGATATCCCAGTGGATCTCGCGGCCGCTGGTGCCCGTGTAGCGCAGCACGCGCTCGTATGGCGACACTTCGCCGCTGCGTTGTTGTCGGGCGTCGGCCCGCAGCGCCTCGAACCAGGCGACGGTGGTGTCGTTGTCGTGTGTGCCGGGGTAGACGACGCACTCACGCGGGTAGCTGTGCGGCTGGTTGTAGCGGTCGCCCGCGTCGTTGCCGAAGGCGAAGTGCAATAGCCGCATGCCGGGGAAGCCGTAGCGTTCGCGCAGGGCGGTGGCCGCGGGTGTCACGACGCCGAGGTCCTCGGCAATGATCTCGACCCGACCGAGTTTGCGCCGGACGGTGGCGAGTAACTCGGCTCCGGGCGTTCGCATCCAGCGGCCGTGGCGGGCGGTGCGGGCCCGGCCCGAGACCGCCCAGACGCGGTGGAAGCCGAGGAAATGATCAACGCGGACGGCGTCGAACTGGGCGAATGTGCGGCGCAGGCGGGCCAGCCACCAGGCGAAGCCGGTGGCGCGGTGGCGCGGCCAGCGGTAGTGCGGGTGGCCCCAGAGTTGGCCGCTGCGGCTGAAGTAGTCTGGCGGTACGCCGGAGACGACTCTGGGTCGCCCGTCGGCGTCGAGTTGGAACAGCTCGCGGTGGGCCCAGACGTCGGCGCTGTCGTGGGCGACGAAGATGGGGACGTCGCCGATGAGACCAACGCCGCGCGCGTTGGCGTAGCGGCGCAGGGCCTGCCACTGGCGGTGGAACTGGAACTGGCAGAACTGCTCGAACGCGATTTCGTCGGCGAGTTCGGTGCGGGCGCGGCGCAGGGCGGCGGGTTGGCGAAGGCGGAGGGCGCGCGGCCAGTGGAGCCATTCGCGCGCGCCGTGCGCGCGGCGCAGGGCGGCGTACAGGGCGTAGTCGTCGAGCCAGTCGCGCTCGTCGTTACAGAACTGCTCGAGGGCGGCCGGCGCGCGTTTACGGCCCTGGGAAGCGGCGTAGGCTTTGCGCAGCCGGGCCAGACGGAATTGTGTGACGGCGGGGTAGGCGACGCGCATGCTGCGGAGCGCGCTTGTGGCCGTCAGGTCGCCAGGGTTCAGCAGTCCCTCTTCGGCGAGGCGATCGAGGCTGATGAGCAGCGGGCCGCCGGCGAAGGCCGAACGGGCGCTGTAGGGCGAGTTGCCGGGTCCGGGCGGTCCGACGGGGAGCATCTGCCACCAGCGTTGCCCGGCGGCGGCGAGGAAATCCACGAAGCGCTGGGCGGGTGGGCCGAGGTCGCCGCTGCCGTGCGGTCCGGGCAGTGACGTCGGGTGCAGCAGGATTCCGCCGGCTCGCTCGTCGAGGCGAAAACGCGGCGTGCGCACGGTGGTCTCCCGGAACTGGGCCCCTTGATGGGGCGTCATTGGTGGCGCGGCGGCGCGGGTCGGCTGCGGGCACACGCGCCCATCCGGGGGGGATGAAGCGGCGCGGACCGGCGCGCACTGGGCAGCGCACACGGTTAGCGCGTCTTCGGGCCCGGACACTGGTAATAGCGTCGCGTGTGCGCGTCGGCCTGTCCAGTGGTGCGGCTGCGGTTTCCGGTGTCGGCCGGGCCAGCCGGACGTGTGCTACGAAGTGGATGTGGGGCGTGACGGGCCAGGGGCTCCGGCGCTGGCCGGTGGTCGCTTCGCAGTGGCGGGCCGCAGTTTGCCGCGGTATAAGACGGGCAAGCGGCAGCGGGCCGCGATTTGCGCAGCAGGAGTCTCAGCATGACCACAGTTCCACGGCCGCCTGCAACGGGCGGGCTGTCGGGCAGGTGTTGGAATCTCGCGCGGCTCGGGCTGCTCGGCCTGTTGAGCGCGCCGGTCGGCTGTGGCCAGTCCGGGTCGCAGGTGCAGATGGACAGTCCGGAGGTGGCGGCGTATGTCCAACTGGTCATGCCGGCCCGCATCGAGATTCAGCCGCACTGGACGAAGCCGGTGGATTTTACGGGTGACGGGAGCGCCGACGCGCTCGAGGTCATTCTGAAGGCGTACGACGCGACCGGCGATCTGACCAAGATGGTGGGGACGCTGCACGTCGAGTTGTACACGCGGCGGATGGCGAGTGCTGACCGGTTGGCGCAGCGGGTAGCGTTCTGGCCGGTCGAGTTCAACTCGGCGGAGTCGTTGACGCGTCACTGGGACCCGCTAGCGCGGTTTTATTTCCTGCAGGTGAAGCTGGCGGAGGCGCCGCTGCCGGTAGGTCGCTACATTCTGGTGGCGCGTTTGCAGGTTCCGGGGCAGCCGCGGCTGGAAGACGAGTATGAGTTCACGCACGAGGCCGGCGTTGTGCCGCCGGCCAGTCAGCGGCCTTGAGCGCCTGCCCGGCCGGTGGGGCGGGCGGCTGTCACGGCCGCGGCCCGGCGATATAGTACCCATCCTATGAGCGACCAGATTAGTGATCGGAAGGCCAAGCTTGAGAAGATCCGTGCGCTGGGGATCGACCCGTACGGGCGGCGCTTCACGGATGTGCGGCGTCACGCTGAGGTCCGGGCGGCCGGGGAGCGGCTGGCGCTCGCCGCCGGGGAGATCCGGGAGTCGGCGGAGGCGGAGTTTCGGGCGGCGGGGCGGGTGGTCCTGTACCGCGACATTGGTAGCCTGATCTTCCTGACGGTGCGCGACGCCACGGGCGACTTGCAGTACGGCTTGTCGAAGAAGATGGTGGGGGCGGAGCAGTTCAAGCTGGCCAAGCTGTTGGACCTGGGGGACCTGGTGGGCGGCGACGGCCGGCTGGGCCGCACCAAGACGGGCGAGCTGACGTTGTGGGTGACGGAGCTGACGCTGCTGAGCAAGGCCCTGCGCCCGCCGCCGGAGAAATGGCACGGCCTGACGGACGTGGAAGCCCGCTATCGGCGGCGTTACGTGGATTTGTTCAGCAACCCGGAGGCGCGGGCGGTTTTTGTCCGGCGTGCGGCGATCATCGACTATTTTCGGCGGAAGCTGCAGGAGCGCGGGTTTGTGGAGGTTGAGACGCCAGTGCTGCAGCCGATTTACGGGGGCGCGGCGGCCCGGCCGTTCCTGACGCACCACAATACGCTGGACATGCAGCTCTATTTGCGGATCTCGCCGGAGCTGTATTTGAAGCGTTGCCTGGTGGGCGGGCTGGAGCGCGTGTTCGAGTTCGCGCGCTGTTTCCGCAACGAGGGCATCAGCCCGCGGCACAACCCTGAGTTCAGCATGCTGGAGCTGTACCAGGCCTACGGCGACTACCACGACATGATGGAGTTGTGCGAGGAGTTGATTGGGGGTGCGGCCCGCGACGTGCTTGGGGCGACGGCGATCGAGTTCGGCGGCCGCGTGATCGACTATGCGACGCCGTGGCGGCGGTTGAAGTATGCGGACGCGTTTGCCGAGCATGTCGGGCTGGCGCTTGGTGAGCTGGCGGCGATTCGAGGCCGGGCGCGTGAGCTGGGCTACGACGAGGCGCGGCTGGACGACGCGGTCGTGATTCATGCGCTGTTCGATCATTACGTCGAGCCGCACCTGGTGAACCCGACGTTTGTGCTGGACTGGCCGGCGGCGCTGTGCCCGCTGACGAAGCGCGACCCGGCCGACCCGGGGACCGCGCTGCGGTTCGAGCTGTTCATCAACGGCATGGAGATCGGCAACGCCTACAGCGAGCTGAATGATCCGGCGGTGCAGCGGGAGACGTTCAGCCGGCAGTTGCGCGGCGAAGAGCAGGAAACCATGGCGGTCATGGATGAGGACTTCGTCACGGCGCTCGAGTATGGCATGCCGCCGGCCGGCGGGCTGGGCATCGGCATTGACCGCGCGGTCATGCTGTTGACGGGCTGCCAGAGCATTCGCGATGTGCTGTTGTTCCCGCTGCAGAAGCCGCAGGCGGAGGGCCCAGCCGATGGGCCGGAGGCCGACGGTTGGTAGTGGTGCGCCCGGCGCGCGGCGGCGCGGCCGACCCGACGATACGCAGGCTGACCGGGGCAGGAGTCCGCAAGGCGACCCGTGTATAAGCTCTTCCTGACACTCCGCTACCTGCGCAAGCGGCGCATCGTGTACTTTGCGATTGCGGCGGTGACGCTGTGCGTGGCGATGGTGCTGATCGTGCTGTCGGTGATGGGCGGCTGGCTGGACATGGTGATGCAGCAGGCCCGCGGGCTGCTGGGGGACATCGTGGTTGACAACAAGGCTTACGCCGGTTTTCCGCTGTACCAGGAGTTCATTGACGAGATCGGCACGTGGCCGGAGATTGTGGCGGCCACGCCGGTGATCTACTCGTACGGGCTGTTCTATTTCAAGCAGACTGAGCAGAGCGGGATGGTGCGGGTGGTGGGGATCCGGCTGCCGGATGTCTACGAGGTCAACGCGTTCAAGGATAGTCTGTTTTACGAGCACTACTACCCGGAGACGACGCACCTGGGCGAGCAACAGCAGCCGCTGTGGGGATTTGACATAGACGGCCCGCCCCTGACGTTAGCGGATGCGACCGGCGAGACGTTCCAGGCCTATGGGCACGCGTTGCCGCCCCCCTACCAGGAGGCGCTGGAGCGGGCGCGGCGCGCGTACGCGGCCGCGCGGCCGGGCGGTGCTGATCCGGTGCTGCGCGACCCGGATTCGCCGGACACGCCGCTGAACGAGGAGCGGGCCCGTTACGGCCTGCCGCCGATCCCGGGCTGGTATCGCCAGAATCTGGCCGAGCCGCGGGCCGCGCTGCAGGGCGACGCGCTGCCGGGGTTGATCTTCGGCCGCGACATCGTGGCCCGGCGGCTCTCGGACGGGCGCTACGATCGCTATTATCCGCGCGGCATGCTCGCGACGCTGACGCTGATGGCGACGTCGATCCACGCGCAGGTGGACCCGATTCCGATCAAGCAGGCATTCCGCTACGTGGACGACTCGCGCACGGGGGTCTTTGATATCGACTCGCAGCATGTCTACTGTGACTTCCAGCGCTTGCAGGACCTGTTGCGCATGGGGCCGGCGGAGCGCGTGAACGACGCGGGCGAGGTTATCGGCAGCGCGCCGGCGCGCTGTTCGCAGATCCAGATCAAGGTGGCGCCGGGGGCCGCCACGCCGGCGCGGCTCAGTGCCCTGACCACGCGGCTCGAGGAGTTGTACCACAGTTACCTGGACGACGAGCGTTTCGAGCTGGACTTCACCGAGCGCCAGCTTGTGGGCCGGGTGAGCGCCATGACGTGGCAGGAGTCGCAGGCGCACATTTTCGCGCCGGTGCAGAAGGAGAAGGCGCTGGTCACGATCCTGTTCGGCATCATCTCGCTGGTGGCGGTGGCGCTGATTCTCTGCATCCTGTACATGATCGTGCTGCAGAAGACGCGCGACATCGGCATCGTCAAGGCGATCGGCGGGTCTACGGGCGGCGTGGCGCTGATCTTCGTGCTGTATGGGGCGGCGGTGGGCGTGACGGGGGCGGCGCTGGGCACGATGCTGGGCGTGGTTTTCGTGACGAACATCAACGAGATCCAGGATTTCCTGATAGCGCTGAACCCGGCGTGGCGCGTGTGGGATTTGCAGGTCTACTCGTTTGACCGTATTCCGAGCGCGGTCAATGTGCCGGACGCGGTTTTCGTGGCGTTGGCGGCCGTGGCGGCGGCGACGCTGGGTTCGCTGGTGGCGGCGTTGCGCGCGGGCTTCATGCACCCGGTGGAGGCGCTGCGGCATGAGTGAGGCCCTGCTGGAAGCCCGGGGCATCGGGAAGGTCTTTCCCATGGGGCGGACCAGGCTGGAGGTGCTGCGTGGCTGCGAGCTGCGCGTCGCGCCGGGCGAGTTCGTCGCGATCATGGGCAAGTCCGGCAGCGGCAAGAGCACTTTGCTGCATATTCTGGGCGCGCTCGATGTGCCGACGGCCGGTGAGGTGCTGTTGGACGGCACGCCGACATTTGCGGCGGAGTCGGGAGTCGCGCGCCTGGCGGCCCGGCTGGATCAACTGGCGGAACCGGTGCAGCGGGGCATCATGTTCGTGCTGAAGTATCTGCTGCTGGCGACGCTGTGGGCGTGCCTGCTGCTGATTCTGGCATTCCCTTTCCTGGTGTTGTACTTGTCGCCGGCCCTGACGATTCCGCTGTTCGCGGTGGGCGGTGTCGCCGCGGCGACCGCGGGGCTGGCCCTGCTACTGGCCGGACTACTGCTGGTGCGCCTGCTGCTGGTGCACCTGGCGGAGCGGCGCCAGGTGGGCTTGCGGCGGCGTGTTTTCGGCTTCGTATTTCAGTTCTATCACTTGCTGCCCGAGTTGAACGTGCTGGAGAACGTCACGATCAGCCGCATGACGGAGTGCGGCATGCTGGGCTGGTTCAGGCGGCGCGGGAGCGCCCGCCGGCAGGCCCGCGAGGTGCTCGAGCGCGTGGGGCTGGGGGAGCGGCTCAAGCATCGCCCGCAGGAGCTATCTGGCGGCGAGTGTCAGCGCGTGGCCCTGGCCCGGGCGCTGGTGCACCGGCCGCGCATCCTGCTGGCTGATGAGCCGACCGGCAACCTCGACGCGGAGGCGGGCCGGAACATCATGGGTTTGCTGGCCCGGCTGCATCGTGAGGGTCAGACCATTGTCATGGTGACGCACGATGACAGCGTGGCCGCGTACGCCGATCGCGTGCTGTTGCTGGCTGACGGTCGGCTGCAGGCGGCGCGGTTGGCTTGAGGGCGGGGGGGGGTTGCGCCACGGGCGGTAGACAACACGCCTGGCGCCGGGGACACTAGCGTGATCCTGGAGATCCGGCTGCAGGGCGGCGTACAGCGGCGCCCCCGGGCGTATGGAGCGCCGGCCAGCGGCCGCGGGTGCACGTCATGGAACCCCGTCCGACCGTGAGACTGATTGGCACCAGCCGCGCGCAGCAGCGCGTGCTCGAATGGTGCGCGCGCGTCGCGCCTACGCGGGCGACCGTGCTGATCATGGGTGAGACCGGCACGGGTAAGGAGCTGGTCGCGCAGCTCATTCATCAGCAGAGTCCGCGGCGCGACCGGCCGCTGATCGCCTGTCATTGCGCGGCGGTGCCGGAGGGGCTGCTGGAGAGCGAGCTGTTCGGGCATGAACGGGGGGCATTCACGGGCGCGGCCGCGCCGCGGGCGGGACTTTTTGAGCGCGCGCACGGCGGGTCGCTGCTGCTGGATGAGGTCGGGGACATTCCCATGGCGGCGCAGGCCAAGCTGCTGCGTGTGCTGCAGGAGCGGCGTTTTCAGCGCCTGGGGGCGGCGTATTCGCAGGAATCCGACGTGCGCATCATCGCCACGACCCGGCATGATCTGCTGGCGCGGGCCCGCCGGGGTCAGTTTCGGGAAGACCTGTACTACCGGCTGAATGTGTTTCCGATCCACGTGCCGCCGCTGCGTGAGCGGCGCGAGGACATCCTGCCGCTGGCCCGGCACTTTCTGGAGAGCGCGGCGCGGCGGAACCGCTGTCGCCAGTCGGGGATCAGCGACGTGGCGCAGGCCCTGCTGGTGAGCTTCCACTGGCCGGGCAACGTGCGGCAGTTGCAGGCGGTGATCGAGCGGGGGCTGTTGTTGTCGCAAGGGCAGCCGCTGACGGAGCAGGTATTGCCGGTGGAGGTGGTGGCCGGTTCCGTGCCGCCGGCGCACGGGGAGAGCGCCAGCTCGCTGGCCTACGCGCAGCGGCTGATGGTGGCGCGGGCCCTGCACGAACACCGTTGGAACCACGCGTTGGCGGCGGCCGACCTGGGCATCAGCGTGCACGTGTTGCGCCAGATGGTGGCGCGCTACGGACTGCGACGGGCGTAGGAAGTTGGGCGCGGGCGGGGGGGCGCCTGCGGGGCCGGTGGTTTCAGCGCGTTGGGCCGGGGGCGTCCGGCGGGTCGAACGGGAACCAGACGGTGAAGGTGCTGCCTTTGTTGGGGCGCGAGTGCACCTCGACCTTACCGCCGTGCGCGTGGACGATGTGGTTGACGATCGCCAGCCCCAGGCCGGAACCGCGGGTTTGGCGCACGCGCGTGTCTTCGGCGCGGAAGAACGTGTCGCCCAAGCGCTGCAGTTGCGCGCGGGTCATGCCGATGCCGTGGTCCTCAACCGCGATGACGACCAGGCCGCCGTCGCGGGTCACGGAGAGGCGCACGTAGCGGCCGTCGCCGCCGTAGCGAAAGGCGTTCTGGAGCAGGTTCACGACGACTTGCTGGACGGCGGCGGCATCGGCCTGAATTACCGGCAGGTCGGGGGCGATTTCCAGGACGCGCTCGAAGCCGGCGGCGGCGAACTGTGGCTCGAAGAGGGTCCAGGCCTGGCGGACGACGTCAGCCAGCCGGCAGTGGCCGAATTCATAGTGTTTGCGGCCGGACTCGATGCGGCTGAAGTCGAGGATGCTGTCGAGCAGCAGGCTGAGGCGCTCGGCCTCGCGCGTGATTGTCGCATGGTAGGAGCTGACGCGCTCGGGGTCGCGCACGCGGCCGTCCTGGAGTGTTTCGGCCAGGAGGCGGATCATGGCCAGGGGCGTCTTCAGTTCGTGGCTGACGTCGGCGACGAAGCGGCGTTGCAGGCGCACCAGTTCGCGCTGGCGCGCCACGGCCCGCAGCATCATCCACAACGCGACGGCCCAGGCCCCGGCCGTGCCGGCGGCCGTGACGATGACGAGGGTGGTGCGACGGGCGGCACGGGACGCGAGTTGGGCCTGGACTTGCGCACTTGGCACGAGTACGGCGCCGCCGAAGGGTTCGCCCAGTTCGCACAGGATGCGGCCGGGTCGGGGTCCGCCGGCCACCTGCCAGACGGCGTCCGGCTCGGCGGCCCAGTATTCCGCCAGCAGGTCGCCGGCGCGGACGGCCAGGGCGAGGCAGTCGCCGGCGGGGTCCTGCCAGAGCGGGGCGATCAGGCCGCCGGTTCCGTCCGGTCGGGTGCGCAGGAAGCTGAGCTCTGACCCGGTGTCAGTGGGGGTGCCGGCGGCGCAGCGGGCCGCGCTGGCGGTCGCCAAGTCCGGCACGGCTGAGCGCACAAGCGCCCGCTGCTCCAGCTCGTGCAGGCGTGTATCCAGGTGTGCTGCGGCGTCGTCGGTGAGCAGTGGGGCGGCGCGGCGGCGCAGCAGGCGCACTTCGGCGGGGCTGTAGCGGGCCGGGTGGCCGGCAGCCATTTCGTCGAGCATTGACGCGAGTAGATCGGTGGCCGGCTGGAACTCGCCGGCGGCCAGGAGGCAGGCGATGCGCTCGGCCTCGGGCTCGAAGGCGTAGCGTGCCAGCCCCGGCGTGGCGCGCAGCGTCTGTGCGGCTTGGGCGTACAAGCGCGCCGCGGCGCGCTCGTCGCCTAGGCGCCGTTGGCAGTCGGCCGCCGCGAGGGCGGCCCGCGCCCGGACTAGTTGGTCGGGGTTGTCGGCGGCGCGCTCAAAGTGTGCCAGGGCTTCGCGGGTTTCCGTTTCGGTGAATTCGGGGTCGTAGCGCAGGGGCGGCCCGTCAACGTCGGCGGGCGGCAGCGGCATCTGCATGGGCGTGATGGGCAGGACGGTGGCGGTCCCTGCGGTAACGACGGCAGCAAAGCACCAGCGGCGGTTTTCGTCGATCCAGCGATCCAGCTCCGCGGTGCCGCCGAGCCGCCGGGCTTCGGTCGCGGCGGTGAAGGCGCGTTCCAGGTCGGCCAGCAGGCGGGTCGAGCGTTCAGCGGCCGCATTGTGGGCGGCGTTGCGCACCTCGGCCCACTCGCGCGCGGACAGTGCCCGGCCCTGTTGGGCGACGGCCCAGACCGTCAGGGCGGTCAGCCCGAGGCTGAGTGCCACGACGAGCACGACGAGATGTCGGTCAGTTCTGTGCCGCACGCAGACCAGTCCTGCGCCGCGCGCCGGCGGTGTGGCTCACGGCTGCTGTTCAGTTTCCGCCGCGGGCGTTTCGGCCGGCGACGATGGCGGGTTGTCTGGCGGGGGCGGCAGCGCGTCCCGGGGGACGCACTGCGGCGCGCCGGCGAGTTGTTCCAGGTGCGCCGTGAGCCGGGCCCGCAGCAGGTCGCACCAGCCCGTCAGGTCAAACGCGTAGCGCGGCTCGAGCAGCAATGGAATCTCGCGATCATGGAGCCGCACCGTCATGATAGTTTTCTGTCCAGGGCCGTGGGAACCGAATACGTATAGTTCCTCGTCGCGCACGTCCAGCCGAAAGCCGAGGCGGGTGTACTCGATTCGCTCCGGCAGCAGCGCCGGCAGGGGAATGCCCAGGAGCCGGCCGGCCAGGCTGGTAAGGAGCCGGCCGTCGACCCAGTTGGGCGCGGGTGCGTCGGCGACGCGGAAGACCGCGTCCAGCGATCGCAAGCGGTTCTCCTCGATGGTGAGGTCCTCGATTACGAGTTGGGCGGAGCCGGAGATGCTGCCGTGTCCGAGCCAGGCGGTGAGCGCTTCCAGTGAGACATTGGAGCAGTGTCCGGAGGCAACCAGGCGGTCAATCCCGTTGAGTGAGAGGTCGGCGTCGCGTACGCGGAGTACGGCGTCACCGCCCACGTCGGTGAGGCCCAGCGGTGCCAGGACATCGCTCAGTACGAGGTCCTTCAGCACTCCGCCGAACCGCAGGCGCCGTGGCCGGCCGTTCTCGAGCGTTAGTTCCTTAAGTTCGATTTCGACGCCGGTGCCGCGCCAGGGCTGCGGTGTCAGGCCGTGGGTGCATTCGGCCAGGCAGATGTTGTGGCAACTGCCGCGCAGGGTGATGCGGCCGCCATTGCGGGTCTCGGAGTAGTGGAGGTCGCCGGTGAATGTGCCGGAGGCGACGTCCGCGCCGGTGAGGTTTGCCAGGCGCAGGACGCGCACCGGCAGCTCCGGCACGCGCAACGTCAGCGCGTCCACGCGAATCCCGCTGTTGTGGGGGGAGAACTTGGCGTTGAGGACTACGGGTTCGGGGGTTTGGTAGGCGTTGAAGACGTTGCAGTGGGCGGTGGCCCAGCCGGTGTGCCGGTCTTCAAAGGAGACGATGCCGGTGGCGCCCTCGAGTGCGCCGTGGAATTCGTCGCGTGCGAGGCGGAGGTCCATGCCGGTGAAGGTGACTTGTTGTGGGCCGTCGGGAGCGAATCCGGGTCTGAGTCCGGCCTCGACGATGTTCCGATAATCCTCGCGTAGCCAGGTGCGAGTGGAGATTTCGCAGGTTCCGCCGCGGATGCTGATGGTGTAAGCGAGGGGGTTTTCGGGCAGCGGCGTCCAGGCGAGGATGGCCTGTTTGCAGAATAGGGCGCGGTCGCGGCGGTCGGGGAGCCAGACGCTGACGTCGCGGAATTCTCGGGCGGCGCGCGATCTGGGGACGACTTGTCCGATGTCGCTTGGGAGGCCGAGGCTGCGGCTTAGTCGGCCGGCACAGCGTTGGCGGTAAGCGTCGCTGCGCAAATACCATGCGTAGGCCAGCGTGGCGGACATAGAGCCGAGGATCAACACAGCCAGGCCGAGGAGCAGCGGAGTCCGGAAGCGCGTCATGGCAGGGATTCTACAGTAATGGGTAGGATACGGGGCTGGGGTGAGCTGGAATATGGGGGTCGGAAGCGCTCCCGGCGGGTGTTGTTCGGCGAGCGGGCCGGGAGTGGGTGAAGGTCCGATTTTAACTCGGCCCCAGAATCTGCCGATTCCCTGGACAGTAGCGGTGGGACCTCGCCGACCGTCGGGCGCCATCCCGTTGTCGACGGGCAGCCGGCGGGCGGTTCGATTGGCGGCGGCGCGACGCCGCGATCGCCAAGGAGCCTGAATATGAAGTTTGTGAGTGTCTGCCTCGCGGCCGTGGTGCTGTTGGCCGGCGGCTGCAATTCCCCCAGTGCGCGGTTGAATGCTCCGCCGCACGGCAAGCCCGACAAGACCCATGAGTTGCAGAGTCTGTACACGCACATGACCGACAACGCCTTGCTGGCGGACATGACGGTCACGGACATTCACTTCATCCCGCACCGCGCCATGCTCAGCCCGCTGGGCGAGGACCGGCTGCGCCGTTTGGCTTCACTGATGGAGACGTACGGCGGGGAGATTCGGTTCAACACGGCGGTAGAGGACGAGAATCTGACGGCGCGGCGCCTTGATGTGGTTGTCGATTTCCTGATGGACGCGGGCATCGACACGGCGGTGGAGGTCGTTGCGGTGGGCATGCCGGGCGGCCGGGGCGTGACGGCGGAAGAAGCCATCCTGATCAAGCGGCACCAGGCTACGTACCAGCCGTGCGCGGCAGGCGACGGCGGGCAGTCGGGGATGAGCCTCGAGTAGTTTAGGAGTGATACCGTGCATAACTGCGCGCTAAGGACGGGTGTGGTGGTACTCGGCGCGATGCTGGCCTGGACGGTGGGCTGTCAGAGTGAAAGCCGGCAGCCGGCGCCCGGAGCCCTGCCGACGGGGCTTGATACGGAAATAGCGCCACGGCTGAATGCGTCCACCTACTTCGCCCACGGGCACCTGCTCGAGCGGCAAGGCAGTTGCGAGCGTGCCTGCGAGCAGTATCGCAAGGCGCTGGAGCTGTCGCCGAACTTCCTTTCGGCCCGCAATCGTCTGGGCATTGCGCTGAACAAGCTGGGTCGCCACGCGGAAGCTTCGGCGCATTTTCGAACGGCCATTCGCGACAATCCGACCGAGGCGTACCTGTACAACAACCTTGGTTTCAGCCTGTATCTGGAGGGGCGCTATGACGCGGCGGAGGAAGGGCTGCGGCAGGCGTTGGAGCTTGATCCGAACTATGGCCGGGCGCGGATGAACCGCGGGGTGGTTCTGGCGCGGCTGGGGCGCTATGACGAGGCGCTGAGCGACTTCACGATCTGCAGCAGCGCGGCGGACGCGTACTACAACCTGGCCGTCATCCAGACTGAGGTGGGTGATTTTGCCGAGGCCGCCCAGACGCTGGAGTTAGCGTTGCAGGCGGACCCGCGGCTGGAAGCCGCCCGGCAGCAGTTGCACCTGGTCGCGCGGTTGGCCGCCGAGGCTGAGGCCGCCGAGCCCGCGTATGCGTCGAATGCAGCGGAGGAAGCCGGCGCACCTTCCGTGGATGCGCTGGGGGGCCCGGATGATGCGTTGCCGATAGAGTGGAGCGGTGCGGACGGGACGGAGACCTCGCCAACGCTGGTGCGGCTGACGCCCAGTGCGTCCGGCGAGGAGCCTACGGGGCCTCCGCTGCCCGAGAGTTCGGCGAGCAATGGCGAGGCGTCTCCGCCGGACGGGGCGCAGCGACTTACGACGCTATCGGACCGGCTGCGCGAGCTCGTGGAGGCCTGGCAGGATGGCCGGCACGAAGACTACAACCGGCTGAAGGCCGAGACGGACCGGCTGCTCGCGGGCTCGACGCCCTAGCCGCTGCCAGACGTGCCGGCGGTCAGGCGTGCGTGGAGCCGGGCGTAGGCGGCAATCACACCAGAGATACTACCCAGCGTTTCCAGCCGGCGGCGCGCTGCTGCGGCGCGCTGACGGGCTGCGGTGCCGCTTTCCAGGACCATCAGCATGGTGCGCGCCGCGGCGAGCGGATCGTCCGGCGGGCATAGCCAGGCGCTGATGCCGTCTTCGAGCAGTTCGCGCACGGCCGGGACATTGCTGGCGACGATCGGGCCGCCGGCGGCCATGGCCCAGACCAGAGCGGTGAGGGGCGCATCGGCCGGGGGCAGGTACACGGCCAGGTCGGCCGCGGCCGGCAGTCTGGCTGAGTCTGCGCATTCGTCCCGGAAGATCACCACGTGCTCGTGTCGGCCGCAGTGTGCCAGTCGTTGGGCGCGGCGCCATTCGTAACCGGCTCCGACCACGCAGAGGCGCACGTCGGGCCGGGGTTTCTCCAGGAGCATGGCGGCCCAGGCGGCGGTGAAGGTGCCGGAGCCGCGTTCGAAGGGTGGCAGCGCCAGCAGCAGCTTCTGGTCAGGGCGGACGCCCAGGTCGGAGCGCAGCCGCTGCCGCCGGGCCGCGTCGATATCGAGAGGGTCGGCGGTCTCCGGGATCACCAGGCAGGTTCTGGCTGAGCGACCGGCGGCGCATAGCCGCTGGGCCGCCAGCTCGGATGCACAGACGATGACGTGCGTTCCGGTGGGCGGGCGCCGCTCCAGTTCGCGCAGCAGGCGGTTCAGGGTATCGCCGGCCTCGGCCTCGATTGTCAGCGGCCAGCGGCGGTCGGCGAGTGCGGCAGCCCAGGTGAGAGCCGTCGGTGACCAGACATGCAGTGCGACGGCACGGCCGTTGCCGGTGTCCAAGGCCGCGACTGCGCGGGCCAGGGCCCGCCGGCGCAGGCAATCCGCAGCCAGCGGCGCGCGGACATGGGCGCAAAGCGGCAGGCGCCGCAGGCGCTCGTCCAGGGGGCCGACGCAGATGACCTTGTGTTGGCAGCCCGCTGTGCTGGTGCGGCACAGCATCTGCAACGTGTGCAGCCGGCCGAGCGAGACGTCCGCCGCCACCAGGTGGAGGATGATGGGGTCGTTGGTAGACATTGGTGCCATTCTCGGTTGCGCGGGGGGGCTTGTCGATGCGACGCCGGATTCCGGGGGTGTGGCTTGGGCGTTGTCCCGCGTGAGGCTGTGCGACCGGGCCTAGTTCTCGCGCGGGCCGCGGCAGAGGCGGTCCCAGTCGGCGCGCACCAGGTGCAGCCCCCAGACGCAGGTTTCGAAATGGGTGCTCAGCTCGTGCAGAAGTGTGGGCGGCGGTTGGTCGTCATGGCCCGACAGTCCGCTGGCGATCTCATAGCCGCGCTGTCCCTGCAAGACGTATTCGCGGAGCCGGTCTACGCCGAAGTGCAGGCGGGCGCGCAGCGTCTCGGGGTAGAGGCCGGTCCAGAAGAGGGCGAAGTCGCCGATGTAGCGGTTGATGAGGCGTTCGCGAATGGCGGGCGGGACGGCGTGTCCGAGATGGGCCTCGGCCTGGAGGCGTGAGATATCGCGGATGACGGCGCCATCGACGTCGCGGATGCGGAAGATCTGATCAACGTGGAGGAAATCGAGCAGCATGCCGGCGACGTAGTCCGTCAGTTCCGGCGCGCAGATTCCGACTTCCGCGATGAACGTCTGCTCGACCATTCCGCGGAACATGCGTTGCAACTCGTCTGCCGGGTTGACGGCATACATGACCTCACCGGTCCAGTCTCGGCGATACGGCTCCTTCGGGCGGCAGGGCCGCTACCAGTATTGTTCGTAATGGGGTCCCGGCTAGGCCACCGCTGATGTCAGAAACGGTCGTATGTGATTGTGTGTCAAGTGTTTATGAAATCGCAAATAAGGGACCGACGGGTTTCTACCAGAAGAAATGCCCGTGGAGCAGGCGGGTTTCGGCCTCGCGCATGTCCATGAGGGCCCACTGGCATGCGGATACGAGGACCTGGAGGCCGACCAGGGTGGCCAGCACGGGGCGGCGGGTTTCCGGACTGGTGAACACGCGGAGTCGTAGGGCGGCGCCCATGAGGAGAAGAGGGACAAAGGGGATCCACAAGCGGGGTGTTTCCATGTTAGTGAAGCCGATTGTCGCGAGGAGCACGATGCCGCTGCCGACGAGCAGGCCGGTTCCCAGAGGTGCGCCGGCTTGTGGCAGACCGGCGCTGCCGGGGCGTTCGGCTGCCAGCCAGAGCCAACCGGCCCACAGCGCCGGCCCGGCGAAGAGCAGGAAGAGAGGCAGGCCGAGCATCTGCCAGGCCAGGGGCATGGCGTCGGGCCCGCGCGTCACCTGGGCTTGGGCCTGGGCGGTGGTCGCCGCAGTTGCCAGGAAGTCAAGCCCGAGTGCAATACGGAGCGCCACCGCTGCGAGTACGGCGCCCGCGAGTGCCGGTAGCAAGCCCGACCGCAGCATGCCGAGGAGCGCGTGGCGGTCGTGTCGGTGGGACCATAGGCCGGCCGCGACGGCGATTGCGGCGAGCCAGACGTGTATCAGGCTCATCATGCCGGCGCAGAGCCACGCCGCCCCGCTCAGCCCGGCCAGCCAGGGCGAGCGTTGCTTGAGCGCCAACAGCCAGAGCCAGAGCGGCACGGTGGCGGTGAGAAGCTGGGCCGGGTCTTTGCCGGGGGTGAACAGCAGTGTCGGTGGACAGAGGAGGACGCACAGACAGAATGCCAGGGCGGCCGGGGGCGCGAGATACAGGCGACCGAGAGCGTACAGAAACGGGCCGGCCGCCAACCACAGGCCGGTCAGCACCCAGGCATAGAGCAGCCCGACGGCCGCCTCGTGTCTGAAGGAGGCCAGTTCCGGCTCGTCCAGGTCGAATTGTGCGCGCAGATAGTCTCCGAGGGGCGTGTGCCACTCGACCAGGCGTCGCAGGCCGTAGGCGATAACCGTTGCGCCGGGGGGATTGCTGATGACGCGGGTGCCGCGCATCTGCTCGGGCGGCAGCGCGGCGCGTAGGGGGAAGTCGGCGAGGTAGTCGCGCAAGTGTTCGAACTGGAAGGCCTCCTTAAGAAAGGCGCCGTCGTGGGAGGGTGACTGCATGTTGAAGGTGTGCTGCATGATGTGGTCGGGTGGGGCAGCGTACGCCCAGACGCCCACGCCGAGGGCTGCCAGCACTGCAATCGCGCTGCCGGCCCGGCGTCGTGGTCGGCGGTTGGAGCCCAGGAGCCATACGCTGATTGCCAGTAGAGCGGCCAAGCCGGCGGCCGGCGGCACGGCGGCGAAGCGCTGCGCGATAACCTCCGGCGGCGAATAGAGATATACGAATCGGTCGGGCAGGCCGAGCGGCACGCGTAGCCCGCACAGCCACATCGTTATTGCCAGAGGTACTATCGCCGACAGCGCCAAGAGCAGCCACGCCCGGCGCGTGGTCGGGCGGGCACGCGCGGGGTGCTTCGGCTGCATAGGTTTGGCGTTATTGGCCACGATCTTCCGCCTGTTCACCCAGTTCCCGCACCTTGGCCATGATAAGCTCGCTGGCCTGCCGCGCTGCCAATCGGTTGCGTGGCCCGGCGCGCAGGGCGGTTAGATCGACGGGCCGGCCGTAGCGCACGCGAATGTTGTGGGGGCGGAGGTAGGCCAGCGGTAGCCGGGGGGCGGGGCTGGCGCCGCTGAGGTGGCACGGAATGACGACGGCGTCCGTGCGCAGGGCCAGGACGCCGACGCCGGTCTTAACGTCGCGGGGTTCCTGTCCGGGCACGGGCAGTGCCCCCTCGGGGAAGATGGCGAGGCAGCCGCCGGCGCGCAGCCGCTGCAAGCTGGATGTCAGGAAGGACTTGGCCGGGCGAGCGCGGTCTACGGGCAGGCAGGCCAGTTGTTGCTGGAACCAGCCGAGGATTGGGAGCCGGTAGTACTCCCGCGCGACGATGAAGCCGGCGAGGCGGTGCGTGCAGGTTGCCAGCACGGCCAGCGGGTCCACGCCGGAGGTGTGGTTCAGTGCCAGGATCACCGGTCCTGAGCGTGGCACGGTGCAGGGGCCGACGCGCTTGGTCCGCAGCCAGAGGTCGGCATAGAAGCGGATGAGGAGCAGCAGCGCCTGGACGATGGCGGGGTGTTCACTGTCCCGTCGGTAGCGCCGCCAGGCGACGAATAGTGCGATTGCCAGCCCGAGGCCGGCTGCGGCCAGCAGCCCGGGCACGTAGGCGTCGATGTAGGGGATTTGCGGCAGCCCGAGGAGGCCGGTTGCGAGGACGATGGCGGCCATGGTGCACATGTCCGTCACGCCAAAGACGCGTCCGCGGCGGGAGTCCGGGACGAAGCGTTGGATGGTCGCCATGATGGTGACGAGCAGGCCCGCGCCGGCCACTCCGACGCCGACCAGGCAGATGCCAGCGGGCACTGCGCCCACCCGCCAGGCGCAGATCTGAGCCAGACAGAACAGCCAGAAGACGCCCGCGGCCAGTGAGAGCAGTACGGCCAGGGAGATGGGCATGGCGGGTCCGATGACGGTCATGATGGCGGCTCCGGTGGCGAGCCCGATGCCGATCAGGCCGCGGTAGACGCCGGCGTCGGCGATGTCGCCGCCGAAGACGTCGCGCACCAGGGCCGGAACGGCTGAGATGACTATGCCGGCGGCAGCCCAGAAGACGGTGCCCAGCAGGATCATCTCGAGCACGCGCCGATGATGGCGGACGTAGCTGAAGCCCGCGCGTACGGGGGCCCAGACGCCGTTCAGGGGGGCGTGCGGCAGGACGCGGGCCCGCGACATGGAAAGGAAGAGCAGCAGGAGTGCGCTGAGCATGAACGTGGCCGCACTCAGCGAGTAGTTCCACCGCAGGCCCCAGTGCTTGACGATCAGGCCGCCCAGGACGGCGCTGAGGATTGTGCCGATCGTGCCGAGGGCGCTGATGAGGGCGTTGGCGCGTACGAGCTGGTCGGTGCGGATCAGGGTCGGCAGCAGGGCCTGTCGGCTGGGGGAGAAGAAGGCGGCCAGGGTGCCGACGAGCAGAAGTGGCAGCACGACGGCGTAGTCGCCCAGGCCGTGCGGTTCGAGCCAGTTGACGAGCCGGCTGACGGTCCAGATCAGGCTGAGCATGAAAGCGGCCCGGAGGATGTCGGTGCCGAACATCGTCCACTTGCGGTTGAAGCGGTCGGCCCACCAGCCGGCCAGGGGTCCGAGGATTACGAAGGGTACGAAGAATCCGAAGGTGATCAGGGCCTGGATGCGGGTGGCGCGTTCGCTGCCGAGGGCGTCCCGCTCGACCAGCAAGGCCATCTCGCTGAGATGATCGGCGACGGCGCTGCAGCCGTAGGCCGCCCAGAGCAACAGGAAGTTGCGGTTGTGGACAAGCCACCGGGGGAGCAGCGCTTCTGCTTTGGGGTCGGCGGTCATGCAAGGGGAATGTACGGACGAGCGCGCGGCCCGTAAACGGGGGCGGGGAAACCCGCGGCAGGCCCGCCACATGGCGTCGGTCCGGGTGTATAAATTGTGGGCAGGTGTCTGACTGAAGTGGAACCCTGGCCGGATAGCGAAGGAGCATGGTTATGCGCGGGAATCGCCGTTGTCGCGAACTGCTGCTGGCCTGGGTTGGGGCCGCAGTGATTTTGCTGCTGATAGGCTGTGACGGTGGCGGTCGTGAGGGTGGTGGCGTCGCGCCGGCGGCGGGGCAGTTGGAGCCAGCCGGCAAGCCAGAACAGGCGCCGCCGGCGACTGCCGGGCCGACTGCGCCGGTGGCCGTTGCGCCGCCGGCAGAGAGTCCCGCGCCGGCTCCGGCTGTGGCTCCTGCGGGAGAGCCCGAGCCGGAGGTCCCGCCGCCACCGCCTGATTATGTTCGCATTCTGGCGGCGCTGGACCCGGCCCGGCCGGCGCGCGTGACGGTGGAGACCAGCCCGCAGAATGATCTGGTTGTAAGCACGCGGAACGTTCGGCTGTTGGAGATTGATCGGGAGCGCGTGCCGCTGAATACTCGCAAGAGCATTGCGTTGCGGCTGGACGGGCAGGTGATTGAGTGGACGGCCGGCTCGACGACGCGGGTCTTCGAGTGCTCGGTCAATGGCGTCTGGCAGTCGGCCCGGCCGGTGAAGCCTTAATGTCGGCACCGGACTGCCCTTATGTCTCGCGGGCCGGGCTGAAGCTGGCGGCGGCGCTGGACGCTTTCGGCGTCGACGTAACGGGGGCGGTGTGCTGTGACCTGGGCAGCCACACCGGGGGGTTCGTGGACTGTCTGTTGCAGCGGGGGGCGGCGCGGGTGCACGCGGTAGATCCGGGTTATGGCATACTGGATTACAAGCTGCGGCGTGATGCGCGCGTGGTGGTGCACGAGCGCACCAATGCCCTGCACTTTGCGTGTCCCGAGTGCTGTGACCTGGTCACCATCGATGTTGGCTGGACGCCGCAGCGGCTGATTCTGCCGCCTGCCGGCCGTTGCCTGGGGCTGGGCGGGCGGGTGATTACGCTGGTCAAGCCGCAGTATGAGGCGCCTAAATCCTGGCTGGAACGGGGTGTAGTGCCGGCGGAGCGGCTGGCGGAGGTGTTGGCGACGTGCCGCACGGATGTGAGCGGGCTTGGGTGGCAGCTTCAGGGTGAGATTGAGAGCCCGCTGCGCGGCCATGGTGGGAATACTGAGTTTCTGTGGCTGCTGGTGCCGGCGGCGGCTAGTTGAAGGCAGTGCGGCGGACGGGCGGTGCCTGGCGAGCTGGTCCTGCGCGGCGGGTTATCTGGTACAATTCCGGGTTATGTCGGGCCAGATTGCAGCCAAATCGTGTCGCCGGCTGCTAGTCGCCATCCCGAACTGGGTGGGCGACGTTGTGCTGGCGAGTCCCACGCTGGCGGCGCTGCGCGCCCACTTCCGGCACGCCCGGATCATCTACCTGCTGCGCCGTTATGTGCACGAGATCGTGGCGGGCTGTGGCTGGCATGACGACGTGGTTTACTGGCCGGAGCAGCGGGGTTGGGCCGGGGTGATGGGCATGCCCCGGCTGGCCGGGCGGTTGAAGGCCGAGCGCTGCGACGCGGCGCTACTGCTGACGAATTCGTTCCGGTCGGCCCTGGCGGTGCGGCTGGCGCGGATCCCGCGGCGGGTGGGCTATGCCCGTGAGGGTCGGGGATGGCTGCTGACCGACCGGCTCCGCCCGCTCAAGCGGGATGGCGAATTCGTGCCGCGGTCGGTGGTGCATTACTACGCGGAGCTGGCCGAGCATGTCGGCTGTCCGGTTTCGGACGGGCAGCCGCGGTTGGCGGCCACGCCGGAGCAGGAGCGGCAGGGGGCGCGGCTGCGTGAGCATTACGGTCTGGATGATGGGCGGCCATACGCGCTGATCAACCCGGGGGCGAAGTTTGGGGCGTCGAAGTGTTGGCTGCCGGAGCGGTTTGCGGCGCTGTGTGACCGGTTGGCGGACGAGCACGGTTTGTGGCCGGTGCTGGTGGGTGCCCCGGGGGAGCATCCGTTGATGCGTGATATCGCGGCCCGGACCGGTCGGCCGGTCGTCTGCTGCGATGATCCGGGCACGACGCTCGGTTCGCTTAAGGTGCTGGTGCGTGGGGCGGCGCTGCTGGTCTGTAACGACACCGGCCCGCGGCACTACGGGATCGCGTTCAACGTGCCGACGGTGACGATCTTCGGCCCGACGCACCAGGAATGGACTGACACGGGTTATCGTGACGAGATCAAGCTGCAGGCGGCGGTCGAATGCGGTCCGTGCCAGTTGCCCAGGTGTCCGCTGGACCTGCGCTGCATGACGGCGATTTCGACGGATGATGTCGTGCGGGCGGCGAACGAGTTGTTGCAGCGCCGGCCGCCGGTGGCGGTGCCGGTCGCGGTGCATGAGGATTAGCCCGATGCTCTGGACCGATCACATCCGGCTTGACCCGGCCTATCGGGCGGCGCTGGAGGCGGCCGGCCTGGCGCGTGTGCCGGACGTGCTGGCGCGGGTGGACGGCAAGGTGGTGGCCTGGAGCCGCACGACCGAGACGACGCACATACCGGGGTTGAACGGCGAACCGGGTTTCTACCTCAAGCGGTACTTCTATCCGACTTGGAAGAAGCGTGTGCGCGGGGCTTTTCGGGGGACGTTTTTTGGGGTGCATCGCGGGCTGGCGGAGTTTCGGGCTTTGCGGAACATGCGGGCGCTGGGGATTTCGGCGGTGCGTCCGGTGGGATATGGCACACGCCGGTGCGGTCATTTCGTCACGGCGTGCTTCCTGATCACGGAGGAGGTGCCGGCGGCCTGCAACCTGACGACTTTTGCGCAGCGTGTGGCGGCGGGCCAGGTGCCGCTGTCGCCGGCCGACCGGTGGGCGCTTATCGCCCGGCTGGCAGAGCAGGTGGCCGGCATGCACGCGGCGGGATTCTCGCATGGGCAGCTCTTCTGGCGGAATGTGCTGCTCAGGACATCGCTCGCGGGTGAGCCGGAGTTCTTCTTTCTGGACGCCCAGCCGCGGCGCTGGCGTCAACTGCGGACGACGTCGAAGTGGTGGCTGTACGAGTTGGCGCACCTGACCGTCTCGGCCTTGCCGTTCACGCGCCGCAGCGACCGGCTGCGCTTTCTGCTGCACTACTCCCAGGTTGCTCGGTTGACGCCCGAACTGCGTGACAGCGCGCGGCGCGTCGCGGCGCTGACGCGCCATTGGCAACAGCATGAGACGCAGCGCATCAAGATGAATCAGCTCTTTGATCAGTGGAATGACCAGCTCGAGCGGGACGCGCCACCGGTCACACCTGCCCCGGACGGGGCCGCCGCGCTGAGTTGCAGCGGTGCGGGAACCCGACCTTGACCCATAGCGCCGCGATCGTGCCGGAGTGGCGTGCGCGGCTGGAAGCCGCCGGCCTGGCGCGCGCTGAAGTGCTGCTCGGCCGCAGCCCGCAAGAGGCGGGACTGGCCGGCTCCTGGCAGCTTCTGAGCAAGGCCGGGCTGGGCGGTCGGCAGCGTTGGCGCTGGGAGTTGCCGGCCGGCGACGGCGGCGCGCCCGCGGTTATGTACGTTAAGCGGTACGCCGGCGGCGGTTGGCAGGGGCTATGGGATCGTGTGCTCCGGCAGGGGGCGCGTTGCAGCCGCGGCCGGTGGGAGTTCGAGCAGTCTGGGCGGCTGCTCAGCGCGGCGATTCCGGCGCCGCCGGCCGTGGCCTTTGGCGAGGATATGCTCGGCGTGCTGGAGCGCCGCAGCGTGGTGATTCTGGCCGCGGTGCCGGGTGACGGGCTGGATCGCGTCTGGAGCGCGGCCGTCGCGCGCGGCGCGGCCGTCACGCGCGGCCTGGCCCGGCATGATCTGGCGGTGCGCCTGGGGCGCTTCGTGTCGGCCTTTCACCAGACGGGTACGTGCCACCGTGATCTGTACCTGTGTCACATTTTCGCCGACCTGGATGAAGGCGGCCGGCGGCCGCCGCGCTTCACGCTCATCGATCTGGCGCGGACATTCCGGCCGCGCTGGCGCCGCTGGCGCTGGATCATCAAGGATCTGGCGCAATTGGACAGTTCGGCGCGGCTGGTGGGCGCGTCGCGGACGGATCGGCTGCGCACGCTGCGTGCTTACCTGGGCCTGGAGCGCGGCGAGGCGCGCGTGCGCTGGTACGCGCGGCGGATCGTGCGCAAGAGCGACTCGATCCTGCGGCGTGAGGCACGCCACGGGCGGTGCTCATGAGAATCGCGATTGTGCAGGAGACTGTTGATACGCAGCGCGGCGGGGCCGAGACTTCGACGCGCGAACTGGCCGGGCACCTGGCGGCGCTGGGGGTTGAAGTCACGGTAGTGCACCGGGGTGAGCGGGCGGCCCCGCTGACTGCCGAGGGCGTAACGTACGTACCGATTGCGGCGCCGGGGTTCAGCCGCGCGCTGCGCACCTACCGTTTCGTGCAGGCGGTGCCGGGCGTATGTCGGGAGTTGCGGTGTGACCTGGTCCACGCGATTACGCCGTGCCTGTGTGCGGATGTTTACCAGCCGCGGGGCGGCACGTTTGCGGAGACGGTGGCGCGCGGGCTGGCGGCGGCGCGGTCGCCGGCGGCGCGTGCGGTGAAGCGGGTGGGGCGGCTGTTCAACGTGCGGCAGCGGTTCCTGCTGCGGCTGGAGCGGACGTTGCTGAGGCGGCGTCCGGCGCGGGTGGTGGTGGCGGCGGTGTCGCGGTACGTGGGCCGGCAGGTAACGGAGGGTTATGGCTTTCCGGCGGAGCGGACGCGCGTCATTTTCAACGGCGTTGACGTGGCACCGCCGGCGGAGGGCGAGCGGGAGCGGCGGCGGCAGGAGCGGCGCAGCGCGCTGGGGCTTGAGGGCAGGGTGCCGCTGGTGCTGTTCGTGGCGCATAACTTCAAGCTGAAGGGTCTTGAGGCGCTGCTGTGCGCGCTGGCTGACCAGGCAGACGCCGGCGCTGAGCCGTGCCACGTGGTGGTGGCCGGGCGCGACCGTCCGGAGCGCTATCGGCGGCTGGCGGGCCGGCTGGGGCTGGGTGAGCGCGTACACTTCGTGGGCGTGCGGACGCCGATCCGGGAGTGGTACGCGGCGGCTGATGTGCTGGCCCACCCGACGTGGTATGACCCGTGCAGCCGGGTGGTCCTGGAGGCGCTGGTGTTGGGCCTGCCGGTTGTCACCACGCGTCTGAACGGGGCGGCGGAGGTGATGGAGCCGGGGCGGCACGGGGAGGTTATCGCGACGCCGGCCGACACGGCTGGGCTGGCGGCGTGCTTGCGGCGTGCTTTGGATCCGGCGGTGGGGGCGGCCTGCCGGGCGGACGCGGCGCGGTTGCATGGTGTGCTGTCGATGGCGCGGCACGCGCGTGAGTTGAAGGCGTTGTATGAGGAGTTGGCGACGCGTTGAGGTCCGGCACGGGCGGGCCGGCGGCTACGGGTAGTGCGCCTCGAACATGGTGGTGAACTGTCCGCTCGACGGCTGCTGTGCCGGCGTGGCGTCGCTGCGCTGCAGGTAGGTAAGGTCCTCATCGCCCCAACTGGCGGCGCGCACTTCGGCCCGCGTGTTCAGTGCCGACAGGCCCTCCAACTGGCTGGCCGGCAGGCGGCGGTTCTCCTGGTCGAACGCGATCAGCACATACGGCTGGAACGGGCAGGGGCGGTTGTGCCGCACGACGACGGCGTAGCGGCCGTCGACCAGCCGCACCTTGGTACCGATGGGGAACGGCTGCACGAGCCGGCCGAACTCCTGCATCAGCAGGTTGTCGTACAGGCGTCGGTGCGGACCGGCGGTCATCTCCCACAAGGCCCGCACGGGCGAGCGCGCCTCCTGGAAAACGTAGGCGGACGTGCCGGCGTCGAACGCGTCGGCGATGCGGGCGATCCGGGTGAACACGTGCAGGCTGTCGGGCGGCATGTGCTTGGGGTAGCCGCGGCCGCAGCAATTTTCGTGGTGACAGCGCACGATCAAGCGGCCGTGTGATGGGAAGCCGCGGGGCAGCAGGTCGACGGCCGTGAGCGGATGTTGCCGCACCTGCCAGCATTCCTCCGACGTCAGTGGCGCTTCGGACGCGTACAGCCCGGCCAGGGGCAGCAGGCCGATGTCCATGAACAGCGTTCCGATGCCCAGGGTGACCGGGTTCAGCATGGCCCGGCTGTCGCGGTAGCGCAGGCGCGTCTGGCGCGCCCGCTCCTCGACGACGTAGTCACGCGCGGACTCGGCCAGCAGCAGGCTCAGGAATACGACGTTGGCGCCGTGTTGGCGCAGGAAGCTTTCCGGTCCGGCGGCCGGGGTCAGCAGGGCCGTGGAGACGGGCTCGCGTGCCAGGTATCCGACGACGTCTTCGATCACGCGACGAAACGGGCTCAGGTCCACGGGGCGCAGGGTTTTGCGCTCGGCGAAGAGGCGGGCCATTTTGCCGAGCACTTCGCTGAGCTGTTCCTGAATCGTCTCGGCGGTTTCGCGCTGGCGGGAGAGGTCCTCGAACTCGACCAGCTCATCGAGGGTCGGGTCGCTGATGCTCAGCATCACTTGCGGGAATCGTTCGCGGAGCAGGGCGATATCGGTCGGCGTCAGTGCCCGGTCGGCGCCCAGCAGTGTGCGACCCTCGTGGGCCAGCCGTTCGCGCAGTTGCATGCCCGGCTCAAGCTCGCTGGTAGGTAGGAGAATCGGCATAGTTAGAGCGTCTCAGCGCCAGTACGCCATGTCTGCCCCGGGCCGGGTTCACGTCTCAGGGTACATCGAACCGGGCGCGGAGTCGGTGTTGCCAATATGCCGGGCGGGCCGCGCCGGGCGTGCGCGGCAAGATGCTATGGGAACCAGGCTATCGGGGGGTCCGCATAACCAGCCGGGGCGCGGCGGCCGGCGGCTCAGGCTGACGGGAGCTGCCGCACGAGCGTGGTCAGGGCGTGCAGGTCGGCGAACTCGTAGTCGGGCTGGTCACGACCGATATCGTGGATGCGCTGGGTGCGGTTGAGCCAGCCGCTGCGCAGGCCGGCGGCCCGGGCGCCGCCGACGTCGCTGTGCAGCGAGTCGCCGACGTGGATGACGCGCTCAGGGCGCCAGCCGGTGCGCTGCAAGGCTTCGGCGAAGATGAGCGGGGCCGGCTTATATGAGCGCACGTCCTCGGATGTCACGACTTCCGCCGGCTGGAGGCCATAGCGCGCCAGACAGGCCAGCAGGTCGGCGCGGTCGGCGTTGGACACGATGCAGATCGGCAGGGGGAAGCTGGTGAAGAACTCGGTTGCTTCCGGCTGCAGGGGTGCCGCGCGCCAGTAGGCGGTCAGTTGGCGCACGTAGGGATATGGATCAATGGTCGTACCGTGGTCGGCCACGGTTGCCCGCAGCGTGCGCGCCTCGACTTCGAAGAGCGTGGCGAACTCGGCGTCGTTGGCGTGGTCCAGGGCCAGGAAGAAGCGCTCGCCCCAGGCGACGCCCAGCGCGCGCGGCGATAGGTCCAGGCCTACTGCCGCGATGACGTCCTGGCAGACGCGCTCGACGGCGGCGCGATCACCGGTGGTGAGCGTGCCGTACATGTCGAGGAGTATGCCGTCCAGCGGCGCGTGCGTTGGACTGCTGCGGCCTAGAGTGTGCACAGGGCGGCCGTCTGTCCCCAGGTGCCGGCGAAGACTAAGTCGCGCAGCGGGCGGCGCTCGCGCGGGGCTTCCTCGCGTACTCGCAGGTCATCCGGCAGCGCGCCCAGGTCGCCCAGATAGCCGACTGCCATGGCGGTGACGGCGTCGAAGTCGCCGGGGATCTCGTAGAGGTCGCGGGCGCGCTCGGCGTCGAAGCCCGCCATGACGTGCGCGTGCAAATCGAGGGTCATGGCCTGGATGATCAGGTTTTCGGTGGCCAGCCCGATATCGTGCCAGGCGTGGGCGTTGGGCTTTCCGTCGTGGGCGAAATGCTGCTGGGCCACGGCCAGGATCAGCACCGGGGCGTGCTGCGCCCAGACCTGGTTGGCCTGGACCAGGCAGCTTAACATGCGTTCGAATTCGCCGGGGTGATCGCGCGTGGCCAGGATGAAGCGCCAGGGCTGGTTGTTGTAACAGGACGGCGCCCAGCGGGCCGCCTCGAACAGCGCGCTGAGCTTGGTGTTTTCGACTGGGCGCTGGGCGAAGGCCCGCGGGCTCCAGCGGCGCGCCAGCAGGTCGTGCAGCGGCGCGCTGGTCTGCGCAGTCTTTTCCATGGTTTACTCCCTATGGTGGCCGCCCTCCGCGGCGGCCGACGCGGCCGGGCTGCCCGCGGACGGTTACTTGCGTGCGGCCAGCAGATGGCCGACGTAGGCCTCGAGTTGCAGCAGGTGGTCGCCGGCCATGCGCGCGACGTCGGCCAGCAGGCCCATGCTGGCCTCCTCCTCGACCTGCTCGTCCACGAACCAGGAGAGGAAGCTGCGCGACGCGTAGTCCTTCTCCTTCTCGGCCAGCGCGACCAAGTCGTTGATCTGCCCGGTCACCTTGCGCTCGTGGGCCAGGGCGGCCTCGATGGCGGCCAGGACGGTCGGCCACTCGAGCGGCGGCGCGGGCAGGGCCGCCAGCTTGACCTGTCCGCCGACTTCGAGCACGTAGTCCAGGATCTTCATGGCGTGCTCGCGCTCCTCCTCGACCTGGGCGCGAAATAGCTTGGACAGCCGATCCAGGCTCTGCTGTGAGAACATGCACGCCATCGACAGATAGATCTGTGACGCGGTGAACTCGTGTGCAATCTGCTCATTGAGCTTGGCATTCATCGCTTCGGAAATCGCCATGTCCTGTGCCTTTCGTTTAAGCAGGTCTACTACGTCCGGCTTGATGTGTCTCCGGCGGCCAGCGCCCGGACCGCCCGGCCGCCCACCTCCTGTAACCGGCTAATTAGAGATTCTATTCCGTTTACTCCGCCATCGCCACTTGGCGGCCGGGTTACGTGCGGCAGAACAAACCCATCAGCTCGTATCCGCGCTCCAGCAGCCACCCGCCCGCCAGCGCCTCGCGCTCGGAGAAGGGGCGACCCTCCACGGCTGCGATGCCGGTGCCGGCCAGGCAGAACGGCGGCGGCTCGGACGAGTGCGCCATCGTGGTGCAGGGCGTGGGATGGTCGGGCACGACGAGTATCCGCCAGTGCTCATGCCGGCGCAGCGCTTCGAGCACGGGGCCCACGACGAGTTCGTCGATCTGCTCGAGCGCCTTGATCTTGGTTTGCCAGTCGCCGGAATGCGCTGCCTCGTCCGGCGCCTCGATATGCACGGCGACCAGGTCGTACTGGTCCAGTGCCGCCACGGCGTAGCGGCCCTTGGCGGCATAGTCCGTGTCCGGCAGGCCGGTGGCGCCCGGCACGGCGATCAGATCCATGCCCATCAGCAGCGCCTGCCCGCGAATGATGTCCACGGCCGTAATCATTGCGCCGCGCAAGCCGAAGCGCTCCACGAACGGATCCAGACGGGCCGGCGGTCCCTCGCCCCACAGCCAGATGTCCGTGACGGGCGGGCGGTCCTGTTCGCGCCGCAGGCGGTTGATCTCGTGGTCGTGCAGCAACGGGCGCGCCCGGTCCATCAGGTCCAGCACGCGCGCCGAGCCGCGGCCACGCGCCCGATGAGCCGCGACCGGCTGGTTGGGAATGTTGTGCGGCGGCGTGCATGAGGGTTGCAGGTCAAACTCGGACCCGCCCGCGGCGATCATCAGGTTGCGATACTGCACGCCGACGTGGAACTTGCAGCGCTCGCCGGCAAACCAGCGGTTCAGGTCGGCGATGAGGCGTTCTGCCTCCGCGTCGGTCGTGTGGCCGCCGGTGTAGTCGCGCAGCACGCCATCCGCGATCGTCACGAAGTTGCAGCGGAAGATCAGCTCATCCGGCCCGGCATGGAGTCCTTTGGCGGCGGCCTCGATAGGCGCCCGGCCGGTGTAGTGGACGTCGGGGTCGTACCCGAAGACGGTGAGCGTCCCCACGTCGGTACCGGGGATGTACCGGGCGGGGCAGGTGACCAGCCGACCCAGGCGGCCGTTTTGCGCGATCCAATCCATGTTTGGCAGGCGGGCGACTTCCAGCGGCGTCCGTCCGTCGAGCTGCGGCAGCGGCTCGTCGGCCGCCCCGTCCGGGAGAATGATTGCGTACTTCATGGTGACTCCGCGCTGTCCACAGCCTTCCGGGCCGTCCCAACGCCTACCTGCCAGCCCCAGGATGTTAGACCGACTTACGCGTACCGCAACGGGGCGTGCCGGCCGCCGCGCGCCGGCTTTTTGACAGCGCGCCGGCGCTTTTCGTACAATGGTTGCCACTTGGTGGTCCGCCGCAGCGGGCTGGCTCAGGGCCGACGCTGCTTCCGTGGCGGACTGCCGGACACCTGGTCTTACCTGGTCCAAGAGAACGCAAGTGGCGGCATGGCAGTCACCTTAGCTGAGGCCTGCGAAGCACTTAGGCAGCACGGGCTCGAGCCGGCCCTGGCCGGCGATCCGGGCTTCGTGATCCACGGCGTTGCCACGCTGGAGGAGGCCGGGGAAGGTGACATTTCCTTCCTGGCGAATCCCAAGTACGAGAAGCTGCTGAGCACGACACGGGCCTCTGCGGTGGTGTTGCGCCTGGAGGTGGAAGCTCCGGATCGGCTGAGTCTTATCCGGGTGGCGGACCCGTACGCCGCCATTACGGCGTTGATGGTCAAGCTGCACGGCTATCGCCAACACCCGCAAGTGCCGCGGAACGCCGCTCCGCCCAACATCGCGCCCAGTGCGCACATAGGCGAGCGCGCGACGATTCACCCGGGCGTGACCATCGCCGAGGAGGTCGTGGTCGGCGATGACGCCGTGATCTACCCCGGCTGCTACGTTGGGCCTAAGTGTCGTATTGGCAAGGAGTTGTTGCTGTTTCCCAATGTGGTCATCTATGACGGCACGATCATAGGTGACAGGGTTACGATTCACGCCGGCACGGTCATCGGGAATGATGGGCTGGGGTATGCCCCGGTGGGCGGCAAGTGGGTGAAGATCCCGCAGATCGGCATCGTGGAGATCGGCGACGACGTCGAGATCGGCTCGAACTGCTCGATCGACCGGGCGACGCTGGGCCGGACGCGCATTGCCTCCGGCACGAAGTTCAGCAACCTGATCGCCATTGGACACGGCGCCCAGATTGGGGAGGACTGCCTGTTTGTCGCGCAGGTGGGCATAGCGGGCTCGGCCACCGTTGGGAAGCACGTGACGATGGCGGGCCAGGCGGGCGTGGTGGGGCACATTCGCATCGGCGACAACGCGACGGTTGGGGCGAAGGCCGGCGTGATCAATGATGTTCCGGCGGGGCAGACCGTACTGGGTCAGCCCGCCATGCCGATTCACGACACCAAGCGCCGGGTGGCCTACGAGCTGCGTCTGCCGGAGCTGTTCAAGCAAGTCAAGCGTCAGGAGCAGCGGCTGGCGGAGCTGGAGAAGCTGTTGGAACAGGCTGGCGGCCGATTGCCAGCGGACTAGGCTGGCCAGCGCTGTTATCGGGCGTATTGCGGCTGTGGGAAGCCGTGCAACTCGGGGGCGCCGCCACCACAGCTAAAGATAGGGGCTTCACGGGTCGATGCGCCGACATGGCCAGCGGTCCCGGCGATCGCGCGCCGGTTCACTTGTGGGTTCGGGTGGACAGGCCGACCGTCCGGTTTGTGCCGACTTTCTGTCTTTGCGAACAAGGGCAGCGCGCGCACGGGAGACTGCGATGACCACGTCTGAGGGCACCTGCATGTTTGCGGCCCGGGTAGCGACCGCCGCACCGGCGGGAATCTACGAACGGTGACATGAAGATCACGCTGAAAGTTCGGATCTTTCTGCTGGTGTCGGTGCTGGTCGTGTCGGCCATGGTTGCGCTGACCGGCCTGTTCCTGAAGGACTTTGGCGCTCGGCTCCAGGACGGGTTCGCGGCGCGCGGCGCGATCATCGTCAAGTACTTCGCCCTTGACTGCGTGGAGGGTCTGAGCACGGGCGACACATTTGGCCTGCACCGGACCGTGGCGCGGTTGTTCGAGTTGGATGACGTGGTGTACGCCGGCATCTACGATTGCGCGGGGCTGCGCATCGCCGGTGCGGCTGTGATTCCCGCTGATGAAACTGTGGCCGCGGCCATCGTGGAGCGACCGGCGGCGGTCGTCAGCCGGCGGGCAACGGCGGGCGTTGACGGGAGCGTGCCGGTACTGGATTTCGTTGCCCCGACGGTTGACGAGAACGGCGAGCGCGTCGGGTGGGTGCGGATGGGGCTGAGCCTCGAACGCCTCGACGCGCAGATGCGGAAGGCGGGGGCGCGTGTGGTTCTGCTGCTGGCGGCGTTCGTGGCCGCCGGCTCGGTAGCTTCCTTTCTGGTCGCCAACAGCATCACCAAGCCCATCAGGAGTCTGACGCGGGTGTTCGCGGCGATCGCCGGCGGCGACCTGGACCACGAGATCGGCACGCGGCGCAAGGACGAGATTGGGAGCATGTCGGCGAATGTCGCCGCCATGCGCGATTCCATCCGTCACAAGCTGAAGCTGCTGGAGGCCGAGGCGCTGGTGCGCCGGCAGGCGGAGGAGGAGTTGGCGCGGCATCGCGACAACCTGGAGGAGCTAATCAGGGAGCGCACCGCGGAGCTGGCCGGGGCGAACCTGGAGTTGAAGGCTGAGATCAACGAGCGCCGGCAGGTTCAGGAGCGCCTGAAGACCTCGCTGGACGAGTTGGCGCGGCACAACCAGGCCATGATGGGCCGCGAGAAGCGCATCGCCGAGCTCAAGGCCCAGGTGAACAGGCTGCTGGGGGAGCTGGGGCGCCCGGCGGTCTACGAGGAGGGCAGGCGAACAGCCGCGGAGTTGCCTTACGGCGGTTCGGCCGGGTCGGAGCCCGCGGCCGAACCGACCGCCGGCGCGGCCTGTGTGCTGGCCGGTATCAAGGAGTGGCAGACGCTGCTGGACAGCTACTGCACGTCGGTTGGCATCGCCGCGGCCATCATCGACCTCGAGGGCCGAGTGCTGGTGGGAGCGCGCTGGCAGCGGATCTGCACGCATTTTCACCGGACACATCCGGAGGCTTGTCGGCGCTGTATAGAAAGCGACACGGTCATTGCGAACCAGGTGCGCGCGGGCGAGCGCCCATCAGTGTACACGTGCACGAACGGCCTGACGGACGCGGCCGCGCCGATCATTGTCAACGGCCAGCACGTCGCGAACTTCTTCGTCGGGCAGTTCCTGCTGGACCCGCCGGACGAGGACTTCTTCCGGCGGCAGGCCGCGACGTACGGTTTCCCGGAGGAGGAGTATCTCGCGGCCCTGGCGGATGTGCCCCTGGTGGCGCGCGATAAGCTCGAGTCCATTCTGAGCTTCCTGAGCCAATTCGCCGACTTGTTGGGTTCGATGGAGGTCAACCAGTCCGGCTTGCGGCAGGCCAACGCCGAGCTGCGGGAGAGCCAGGGCGCCCTACTGAGCATCATGGAGGACCTGATCGAGGCGCGCGAACGGGCGGAGGAGTGGGCCCAGGAGGCAGATGGCGCCAACCAGTCCAAGAGCGAGTTCCTGGCCAACATGAGCCACGAGATTCGCACACCGATGACCGCGATTCTGGGGTATGCCGATGTGCTGTTGGAGAGCGGTGACCTGGAGCACGCGCCGCCGGACCGCGTTGCCGCCGTCGAGACGATCAAGCGCAACGGCGAGTACCTGATGCAGATCATCAATGACATTCTCGATCTGTCCAAGATCGAGGCCGGCAAGATGACAATCGAGCGGATCCGCTGCGCGCCGTGTCAGATCATCGCGGAGGTGGCGTCGCTGATGCGCGTGCGCGCTGACGCGAAGGGCCTGGCGCTGGAGATCAAGTATCGCGGGGCGATACCGGAGACCATCGCGACTGATCCGACGCGGCTGCGCCAGGTGCTCATCAACGTCATTGGCAACGCCATCAAGTTCACCGAGGTCGGTGGCGTGCGGCTGCTGGTTGAGCTGACCGGTGACGACGAGCAGCCGCTACTGCAGTTCGACGTGGTGGATACCGGCCTGGGCATGGGCGCCGCGCAGGTCGCCCGGCTGTTCCAGCCGTTTACGCAGGCGGACACGTCCACGACGCGCCGGTTCGGCGGGACCGGTCTGGGCCTGGCGATCAGCAAGCGGCTGGCCCAGGAGCTGGGGGGTGACATTGCACTGGTCGAGACGTCGCAGGGCGGCGGGACGCGTTTCCGCGTCACGGTGGCGACGGGTTCACTGGCGGGCGTGCCGATGGTGGCCGATCCGCTGATGGCCACGACGGTCAGCGGCGGCCTGTCCAAGCCCAAGCCGCGCTCACTAGCGCACGAGTTGGCCGGCGAGACCATTCTTCTGGCGGAGGACGGGCCCGACAATCAGCGGCTGATCGCGCACATTCTCAGGAAAGCCGGGGCCAGCGTGACCGTGGTGGACAACGGCAAGCTGGCGGTTGAGGCGGCGACGCGGGCGCGCGATGCGGGCCGGCCCTTCGACGTCATTCTGATGGACATGCAGATGCCGCAGATGGACGGGTACGAGGCGACGCGTGTGCTGCGCGCGGCCGGTTATGCGGGCACGATCATCGCCCTGACCGCCCATGCCATGGCGAGCGATCGGGAGAAGTGCCGGCAGGCCGGCTGCGACGACTACGCTGCCAAGCCCATTGACCGGGACAAGCTGATCGTGCGCATCAAGGCTGCTTGTCAGCCGGCGGCCGCGGCCCCGGAGGCGCACGGCTGAGCCGCCGGTTACCAGCCGATCACCGACACTTCCGGGAGGCGCAAGCTGCGCAACCTGGCACCGAGCTCCTGCTGTTCCAAGGTTAACCGCTGCAGGGCGCGCTGGGCCTGGTCGCGGGGCAGCTCCACCTCACACGCCCAGCGCTCTGAGAGCTCCAGCAGATTGCGGGCCCGCATGTCTTCCAGGCGGGCTTGCAGCGTCTGCCGGCGCGCCAGGGCGCCGGCCAACTCGATGCTCTTCTGCGCCAGGTCCTGGTTGAGCTTCTCCAGCACGCCGGCCCCCGCGCGGGCAGCCGCGGCCTCCCGCCGCTCCAGCAGTTCAACGCGCGCCAGGGCAACCTGTTCCTGTGCCGCCGTCGTTTCTATCCCGTCTACCACACCTGCTTCATGCATCCGGCCCAAATACTCCACGCGCTGCTCCCGCAGTTCCACAACCTTGGCCATCTCGGCCACCACGGGGCTGGTCTCCACCGCCTCGACAGCGCGTTGACCGATCTTGGCGATCTGCTCGGTGATGGCCTGCTCGGCCGCCGCTAAGCCAGCCAGCGCCAGCTCGGCATCGTTAACGGCAATTCGTGTGAGCCAGGTCGATACATCGCTTGCACCTCGAAACGTTGGCAGGGCCCGGAGAGCGGCCACGAAGACGTCCTGAACGACGTCCGCGACGTCCGCCCGCCAGCCGAGCAGGCGGTAGCACAGCCTTGTAATGCGTGGGGCCTGCTCGGCCACCAAGGCGTCAAACGTGGCTGGCGACGGCGGTAACGGTAGTACTGGGCGGGAGTTATCTGTACATTTGTCGGGCTGTGCCGCCGTCTTCGTCACTCGCCTGCCCACCGTGCTCTCAACCCATTAGACGCGCCGGCCGTCGGATTCTTACAGCCATCGTACGACGAAGTGACGGAGGTGGACACCGGCGGTTGGGGCTGGCGCCGGGCCGGGTGACGATGGCGGGATCGTGCCGGCCGGGCGGGCTGTGGTGGTTGGGCGGGTTGTTATACTGTCGCCGGCGGCTGCGGGATTGGCTTGTGGCCGCACCAGGTGGAAGACGGCGCCCGGCTGCGGGCGCGGCCTGGCACGTTTTGTCTGAGTCCCTGTAGACCCCGAAGTAGCAACTTGCCAACGGAAACATCGTCGCCAGCGCTTCCTGACGCCGCCCCGCTAGGCCTGATCGCGGGCGAGGGCGAGTTCCCCAAGCTGGTGGCGCGCGGGGCCCGGGCGTGCGGGCGGCGGGTGGCGGTGGTGGCGCTGCGCGGCTCGGCGGCGGCCGAGTTGCGGGAGTTGGGTGACTACTTCTGCTGGCGCGGCGTGGTGCAGTTGGGGCGGTGGATCCGGGCGCTTAAGCGGGTGGGCTGTCGTGAAGTCGTCATGGCGGGCCGTGTCCGGAAGTTGGACATGTTCGCCGGCCCGCGCTGGCTGCAGTATTTGCGATACTGGCCGGACCTGACGAGCATACGCGTGTGGTACTATCACGCGCGCGACAAGCGCAACGACTCACTGCTGGGCGCCGTCGCGGATGAACTTGAGCGGCGAGGTCTGATCTTGGTCGATTCGACGAAGTACTGCGCGGATGCGCTGGCACCGGCGGGCGTCTTGACGCCTTGCGAGCCGCCGCGGACCGTGCTGGATGATGCCGACTTCGCGTGGCCGCTGGCCCGGCAGATAGCCGCCCTGGACATCGGTCAGGCGGTCGCGGTGAAGGAGCGCGAGATCATCGCGGTCGAGGCCATCGAAGGGACGGACTTGCTGATCGAGCGGACCGGCGAGCTGTGCCCGGCCGGCGGCTGGACGCTCGTCAAGGTTGCCAAGCCGAACCAGGACATGCGTTTCGACGTGCCCACCATTGGCGTCAACACGATCGAGAAGTTGAAGAAGGCGCGCGCGGCCGGCGTGGTGATCGAGGCCGGCAAGACGTTGATTCTGCAGCGCGCGGAAACGCTGGCGCTGGCGGCCAGGCTGCGTATTGCGGTGATCGGCCGGGCCGACCAGGCTTAGCCGGACGATGCGGCGCTGACGGCGTGTCGGGGACGCCGTACAATCGAATCTGGGTTACGATGGTTGCGGTGTGCGCCGGTGGACGTAATCCGATAGGCGCGGGGGGCTAAAGAGCAGGATGGGACTGGATGGACGACGGCAAGGCACGAGCTGAGGACCAGAGTCTGGCCGAGGACTTGGTATCGGCGTGGCAGGGTTGGCGGTTGAAGCGCTTCCCGCGCCTGATGCGCCGGCGCGTCGAGCAGATTCTGCTGGTGTCGAGCGCGTATGACTCGTTCAGTTTCGAGGAAGACGGGCTGCTGAGCGAGGTGATCTACTCGGAGTATACGGATCTGGGTTTGACGCATGCCCCGCACGTGGCGCGCGTATCGACGGGGGCGGCGGGGCTGGCGATGCTGCGGGAGGACCGCTTCGACCTGGTCATCGCGATGCTGCGCCTGGGCGACATGGACATCTTCCGGTTCACGCAAGCGGTGCGCGAGGCCTCACCCGGCGTGCCGATTGTGCTGCTGGTTTCGAGCAATTGGGAGCTGGCCCGCATCAGTCAGTCGCGCGGCAAGCTGGAGGTGGACGGTGTCTATCTCTGGCACGGGGACACGAAGATGTTCCTGGCGATCATCAAGAGCCTGGAGGATCGCTGGAACGTGGAGCGTGACACCCGCCTGGCCCACGTTGGCTCCATTATCCTGGTCGAGGACTCCGTGCGTTTCCGCTCGTCGCTGCTGCCGATCATGTATAGCGAGCTGGTCAAGCAGACGCGCACGGTCGTGACCGATGGCGTCAACCGACTGCACAAGTTCCTGCGCATGCGGGCCCGGCCCAAGATCCTGGTGGCGGAGACGTACGAAGAGGGCATGGCCTTCTATGACCGCTTTCACGAGTACCTGTTCGGCGTGATTGCCGATGTAAGCTTTCCGCGCGGCGGGCGGCTGGACCCGCAGGCCGGCATCGATTTCATTCGGCGGGTGAAGTCGGACTACCCGGACACGCCGGCGTTGCTGCAATCGTCGGATCTGTCCAATCGGGCGCTGGCGGAGTCCATCGGCGCGCATTTCCTGCACAAGCGTTCGACGACGCTGCTGGAAGATGTGCGCGGGTTCATGCTCAACAACTTCGGCTTCGGTGATTTCGTGTTTCGGATGCCGGATGGGCGCGAGGTTGGGCGGGCGGGCGATCTGCGCACGCTGGCGGCCGTCCTGGAGCGCGTGCCGGCCGAATCACTCGAGCATCACGCCCGGCGCAACCACTTCTCCAACTGGCTGCGGGCGCGCACGGAGTTCGAGCTGGCGCAACGGCTGCGGCCCAAGCGAGTGACGGATTTCCGCAGCGTGGAGTCGATTCGGCAGTACCTGATCAGGGCGTGCCGGGATGCGCTGCGCGCCAATCGCCGTGGCATGGTGGAGGATTTCTCGCGCGACCGATTCGACGCCGGTTGTCGCCTGGCGCGGGTGGGCGGCGGGTCCTTGGGGGGCAAGGCGCGCGGGCTGGCATTCGTGGATGCCCTGCTGGCCGGCACCGACCTGCAAGCCGAGTTCCCGGGGATTGACATCGAGGTGCCCCGCTCGGTCGTGATCGGCACGGACGTGTTCGACGAGTTCCTGGAGAGCAACCGGCTGCGGCTGCCGGCCCTGCGCAGCACGGACGATGAACGGCTCACGCGGGCTTTCCTGGCGGCCCGGCTGCCCGAGCGCGTCATTGGCGATTTGCGCGCCGTGCTGGACGCCGTCCGCACGCCGCTCGCAGTGCGCTCGTCCAGTCTGCTGGAAGACTCGCTCTACCATCCGTTCGCGGGGATCTATGACACGCACATGATCCCGAACAACAGCCCGGACGAGGGCGTGCGGCTGGCGCAGCTCTGCGACGCCATCAGGCTGGTCTACGCGAGCACGTATGCCGGGCGGGCGCGCCGCTACCTGAGCGCCACGCCGCACCGGGCTGAAGAGGAGAAGATGGCGGTGGTGCTGCAGCCGGTGGTGGGGGCGCGGCACGGCCAGCACTACTACCCGGACTTCGCCGGTGTGGCCCGTTCCTTCAATTACTACCCCTATGGTCACATGAAGCCGGCGGACGGGGTGGCCATGGTCGCGCTGGGCTTGGGCAAGCTGGTGCTGGACGGCGAGGCCGGGCTGCGTTTCTCGCCCAGCCACCCGCAGGTTCTGCCGCAGCTTGAACTGGGCGAAGCGTTCCTGAACGAATCGCAGCGCGTCTTCCTGGCGCTGGACCTCAACGCTCCCGACGGCGGCCCGGGGGCCGACCGCGATCGGGCGCTGGTGCGCCTGGATCTGGAGACCGCCCGACGGCATGGCACGCTGGCGTCCGTGGCATCCGTGTGGGTCCGCGAGGAGCAGGCTTTCCACGACGGGCTGAGCCGACCGGGCATCCCCGTCGTGACGTTCACCCACATACTGAAGTCGGGTGTGTTTCCCCTGGCGCCGATACTGAAGCAGTTGCTGCAGATGGGGCAGTCGGGCATGAACCGGCCCGTGGAGATCGAATTCGCCGTGAACCTGGCCAGTGATCCCAAGCAGTTCGCGGTTTTGCAGGTGCGGCCCGCGATGGGTTGCGAGGACGTGCTTGACCGCGTTGAGCTGGGTACCTGCGCCGGCGGCGACGTTTTGTGCTACAGCCCCCGGGCGCTGGGCAACGGCATAATCGATGACGTCCGGGACGTCGTTTACGTCAAGCCGGCGACCTTTGACCCGGGCTTCACGCGCGAGATTGCGGTGGAGATCGGCGGGTTGAACGAAGCGCTGCTGGCGGCCAACTGTCCCTACCTGCTGATCGGGCCCGGCCGCTGGGGCTCATCCACGCTGGCACTGGGCATTCCGGTCAATTGGGGCGACATCTCCGCCGCCCGCGTCATCACGGAGACGACACTGGACAACTACGCCGTCGAGCCCTCGCAGGGCAGCCACTTCTTCCACAACCTGGTTACCTACGGCATCGCCTATCTGGCCGTCGATCCGCACGCGCGGCGCGGCGGCATCGATTGGCCCTGGCTGGAGGCGCAGCCGGCCAGGTACGAGACTGACTACATCCGTCATGTGCGGCTGGCGGAGCCGCTGGAGGTGCGCATCGACGGCAGCACGTCGCAGGCGGTGGTGCTCAAACGCGCCGAGCGGGTTATGCCGGAATGACGATGGCCGGGAGCGGGCCCGCTTGCTTGACACTCCTGCCGGCGGCAATAGAGTGGCCCGGATGATTCAGGGCCGCAGGCAGCAGGCACAGAGCAAGGGCGGCGTGGGTGCGCCCGTGGAGCGAGGACGGCGTTGATGGTTACGCTGCACGCCTACGCCCTGCGCGAGCTGCTCAAGACTTTTGGACTGACGCTCGCCGCCCTGACCGCCGTCTTCACCATGGGCGGCGGCCTCTATAACATCCTGAGCTATGAGGGGGTTAACGCCGGCGATCTTCTCGGCGTGATCCCCATGCTCATCCCGATCGTGATGACGCTGACGATGCCGGTCGCCGCGCTCTTTGCGACGACGATGGTGTACGGGCGGTTGGCGGCGGACAACGAGTTGCAGGCCTGCCGGGCGGCCGGCATCAACATCCATCGGCTCTTCCTGGCGGCCGTGCTGCTGGCGGTCTTCGTGGCGGCCTTCACGCTGCTGTTCGGCGACCTGGTCATCCCCGATTTCATTCACCGCCTCGACCGGTACGCCCGGGCCAACCTGCGCGACATGGCCCTGCAACGCTTCCAGGTCAAAGGTCACGTGCGCTACGAGCCGCGCGGCGAAACCTATCTGCTCACGGCGCGTAGTGCGAAGGTGCCCACGGCCCGCGCCCTGGAAGAACGGGCGCTACCGGTGGCGGACGGCATCAGCTACCTGCTGATCGAAGAGCCCGTATTCCTGCAGATCGATGCGCAGGGCGCGCTGGTGCGCTGTGCCGCGGCCGAATTCGGCCTGTGCCAGTTTGACGGGCGCACGACACCGATCGAGGTTACGCTGTACGTGAAGGAGGGGCGCGATTTTGACGTGCGTGGCCGTAGTGTTCGCCTGGGGCGCCAACCGTTGGGACCCATCCCGGTGCCGATTCCATTCAAGCGGCGGGCGTCGATGGTGGACCTGGCCACACTGGTGCGCTGGCGCGAGCAGCCCTGGGAGACGGACCAGCTCAAGCCGGAGGTGCGCAGTTTCCGGCGTGCCCTTGAGCAACAGCATTTCGCCCAGACGGCCGCCGATCTGATTGCCGCCGGCCGGCCGCTGGTGCTGATCGGCGAGCGTGACAAGCAGTACAGCATCAGTGCGGCCGGCGCCGAGCCGGGTCGGCGCGGTCTGACGCTGACGGGTGTCCGGGTTGAGAAGCTGGCGGCGGACGGACAGGACCCGCTTTACTATGAGGCTCCGGTAGCCCTGCTGACGCCCTGGTCGGTGGACCGGCTGGTCGGGGCGCTGCGCCTTCAGTTGCGGGCTACTGACCAGCCGGTGGTCGAGCACAATCCCCGGGCGCGCGAGTACGCCGCCGGTCGCACGATGACGAGTCTTGCACTGCCGGATCCGCTGCACGTGCCGGATGAGCTGCTGGCGGACATCGGCCGCTTTACTGATGCCGACATCTTCGATCCGGCCGTGGTTCTGCCGACATCGGCGGAACTGGATGAGCAGCGCGCCGGGCTGCAGGTCGAGGCGGGTCGCCAGAGTCGCAAGATGGCGGCGGTCTTCCATTTTCGGCTGGGTTATGCCAGCAGCACCGTGGTTACGGTGCTCATGGCGGCCGTGCTGGGCGTTATTTTCAGAGGGGCCCGGGCGCTGGCGGCCTTCGCGCTAGCGTGTATCCCGCTGGGCACGGTCCTGGTGCTGATGGTGATGGCCCGTTCGCTGGGTGAGAAGGAGGGCACGGAGATTCTCAGTCCGGTCTTCACGTGGGGTGGACTGGGGGCACTGGCGTTGGTGGACGCGCTGATTCTGCGGCTGGGGGTCAGACGCTGACGGAGGTGCCTGCGCGCATGTCGACCATCGACCGCTATCTCGTGGCCGCCTTCCTCCGCAGCTACCTCCTGCTGCTGACCGTCGGTTGCGGTCTGTACATACTCAGCGACCTGCTCGTGAACCTGGACGAGTTCACGGATAACCGCGACCTCAGCTTCGCGGGCGTGCTGTATGCCATCGCGGACTACTACGGCCACAACCTGCCGCTGTATTTCATGCAGCTTGGCGGGCCCGTGCTGGCTTTCGCCGGGGCGTACACGGTGGCCATGCTGCTGCGCAACAACGAGATGACCAGCCTGGTGGCGGCGGGCGTGCCACTGCAGCGGCTGGCGGTGCCGATCCTGCTGTGCGCCGCCTTCCTGGTCGGATTGTGGATGATCAATCGCGAGTTTGTGTTGCCCAATTTCGCCCACATGATCGCCCGGCATCGCAACGACGTCGTGGGCACGCGTGCGCGCGGGATCGACTTCGCGCGCGACGACAACGACGCGATCCTGACCGCCCGCAGCATCAACCTGCGCGCCGGGCGGCTGGAGAACGTCGTCATCGTCGAGCCGCGCAGCCACGGTAGCTACGTGATTCAGGCTGACGCGGCCGTCCACGATCCACAGCGCAAGACCTGGCGTCTGGACGTGGGCCGGCGCATTGTCGAAACCGCTCCCACCGACGTAGAGTCGGGCCAGTTCGGCGTACGCTACGAGCCGGTCAGCGAGTACGCCTTCACCCTGTCACCGGAGGAGTTGGTCCTGCGGCAATCGGCCCAGTGGGCCGGCCTGCTCAGCCTGCGGCAGATGAACGCCCTGCTCAAGAGCCGCAACCTGCCGAACCTGGCCAGTGTGCGGATGAATCGCCACATCTGGCTGACGCAGCCGCTGCTGCAACTGCTGCTGCTGGGGCTGACGCTGCCGTTCTTCCTGACGCGTGAACCCATCAGTGTGCTGGTGGCCGGCGGGCGCGCCCTGCTGCTGACCGGGGCGTTCTTCGGGGTGGCCTTCTGCGCGCACAGCATGACGGCCAGCGACCATGCGGCTCTGGTGGCGTGGATTCCGCTTATAATGTTCGGGCCGGTGGCGGTTCTGCACATGGCCAACGTGAGGACCTGAGCATGGCTCACATCGTGATCATCGAGGACGAGCCGGATCTGGCAATGGGGTTGCGCGACAACCTCGAGTTCGAGCAGCATACCGTCGCCCACGCGCTCAGCGGCGCGGAGGGCGTTGCCCTGGTGGCGCAGCGCCGGCCTGATCTGGTACTGCTGGACATCATGCTGCCGGACATTGATGGCTTCGAAGTGTGCCGGCGGCTGCGCGCCGGCGGAGCCACGATGCCGATTCTGATCCTCAGCGCGCGCAGCCAGGAGATCGACAAGGTTCGCGGGCTCGAGCTGGGCGCTGATGACTACATCACCAAGCCGTTCGGGCTCAAGGAGCTGCTGGCGCGCATTCAGGCCGCGCTGCGTCGGGCGGAGATTCGGGCGGCGGCGCGGACGCAGTTCCGGGTCGGCGACCGCACCGTGGATCTGCTGCACCAGAAAGTCGTTGACTCAGGCGGGGCGGAGGCCCCGCTGGGCTACTACGAAACCGAGATTCTGCGCATGCTTTTCGATCGCCAGGGGACCGCCGTGCCGCGCGTCGATCTGCTGGAGCAAATCTGGGGTGCCGGCGTCTACCCGGCTGATCGCACCGTGGACAACCACATCGTCAGCCTGCGCCGCAAGCTCGAACCGGATCCCAGAAACCCCCAGCACATCCTCACGGCCCACGCGGTGGGCTACAAGCTGGTGCTGTAAGGCCGGCCGCCGGCCGGAGGTCGGCGCGGCGCGAGCAACGGCGCCTTGAGCCGCCGGCGACCGGCCCGCAACGAGATCAACAACTACGTTTCGTCAGGCCGCCGGATGTCGTACTTGCGGAGGCGATAGCGCAGATTGTCGCGGCTGATTCCGAGCACCCGGGCCGCGTGGGACTGGTTCCAGCCGTGTTCGTCCAGGGCCTTCATGATCATCGCGCGCTCATACTCTTCCAGCGAAGACGGGACCTCCTCGGCGGTGGGATAGGCGGCCTGATCGGCGATTCCCGGGGGAAGTTGAGCGGGCTCGATGGTCTGGCCGTCACACAGCAGTACGGCGCGCTCGATCACGTTGCGCAGTTCGCGGATGTTGCCCGGCCAATCATACGCGCGCAGGAGCTGCAGGGTGTCCGGGCCGATTTCCGGGCGGGGTCGGTCGAGTTCCTGGGCCGCCGCGCCGGCGAAGTGCTCCGCCAGGATGGGGATATCAGCCGGCCGCTGCCGCAGCGGCGGCAGCGTGATGGGGAAGACGTTGAGCCGGTAGTACAAGTCTTCCCGAAACGCACCGTGCTCCATGGCCTGGTGCAGGTCGCGGTTGGTGGCGGCGATGATGCGCACGTCGCAGGCGACCGTCTTGACGCCGCCCACGCGCACGAATTCGCGCTCCTGCAGGACGCGCAGCAGCTTCACCTGCGTGGCCAGGCTGATATCGCCGATCTCGTCGAGGAACAGCGTGCCCTGATCGGCCAGTTCGAAGCGGCCGATCTTCTGGCCGACGGCGCCGGTGAAGGCGCCGGCCTCGTGCCCGAACAGCTCGCTCTCCAGCAGTGTCTCGGGCAGTGCCGCGCAGTTGATCGCAATGAACGGGCGCTCGCGTCGCGGGCTGCGCGCGTGTATGGCCCGGGCGGTCAGTTCCTTGCCGGTACCGGTTTCGCCCAGTAGCAGGACGGTGGCGTCCGTGCCGGCGACGCGTTCGACGAGGGCGAGTGCTTCCTGCAAGGCGGGGCTGTCACCTACGATCGTCCCATCCAGCCGGACGCCGGCGCGTAGCCCGCGGTTCTCACGTTTGACGGCTTCGTGCGCCTGGGCGTTGGCCGTGCTGATGGCCGCCAGGTTGGCGAAGATCTGGAGCACGTCGAGATCCCGCTCGGTGAACTGGCCGGGCTGGCGGCGGTTGAGCACCTCGACGACGCCGATGATATTCCCGCGGTAGCGCAGCGGAGCCGCCATCAGGTCGCGCGTGGTGATGCTGGTCTTGTCGTCGATGCCCGCGAAGAAATCTGGATCGCGCCGGGCTTCGCGTACCAGCACGGCTTGGCCGGTGGCGGCGACCCGGCCGGCGATCCCCAGGTCCGCGTCGAACTCCTCGCCGAGCAGGAGAGCACCCTTCTGGCCGGTGGCCGCCCGGAACACGAGTTTACGTCCCAGGCGGTCGAGCAGGAGGACCGAGCTGCCCTCGGCGTGCAGGACGTGGGCGGCCAGGCGGGCGATTTCCTGCAGCGTAGCGTCGGGTTCGAGCGACGCGTTCATGGCGGCTGACGCCTCCAGCAACGCCGCCAGCGCAGCTTCGCCGATCGCTTCGGTCGGCCAGGGGGCGGTGTCGGTCATGGCGCTGCGCTCCGGTGGGCTGCGTTCCTAAAGGGTCGGGGCAACATGGTTTAGGAGCCAGAAGGCCGGCGGCCTGAGCTGCCGGCGAACAGGACCAGCGATTCTGTCGCGCCCGCCGCAGACTCGCAAGTGCCGGCCGGGAGATGTCATATACTGGGGGCTCCGCGAGGCTGCCGGTCGGCAGGGTTGGGCGCGACGGTGCGGACGGTATTATGGACCGTGAGGGTTTCGGCCGGCAGCATCCGATAATGTCGGGCCGGTCACGGCGGCAGTCGGCCGGGCGGTCAGCGCGAATAAGTTCGAACCGTTGTTGTCAGCCGGCGTACTCAGAGAGGATGTTGTGGAAAGCTGTCGAGACGAGGAGCTGTTGGCGCAGTACCTGGCGGGTGATGCCGGCGCCTTCGACTTCCTGGTCCGGCGCTATGCTGATGATCTGCATGGCTTCCTCGTGCGGTTCGTGGGCGACGCCGCGGCGGAAGACCTGGTGCAGGAGACTTTTCTGCAGGTGCATCTGGCGGCCCAATCGTTTGACCCGCAGCGGTCGTTTCGACCCTGGCTCTACACGATTGCGGCCAACAAGGCGCGCGACTTCCTGCGCAGCCGGGCCCGCAAGCATGAGCAGACCCTCGACAGCCCCGGCGTTGACGGCGACGGCCCTTCCGCGGCGCAACTCCTGGCGGCCGATGGACCGTCTGTCGCGGAGGAGCGCGGCGCTGAAGAAACCCGGCAGGCCGTGCGTGCACTAATAGCGAGAATGCCCGAGCATCTGCAGCTCATTTTGATGCTCGGCTATTACCAGAAGTTGGCTTACGCGGAAATCGCGGAGATCCTTGATATACCGGTTGGCACGGTGAAATCTCGGTTGCACGCGGCTGTTACGCGTTTTGCCCGTATGTGGCAAGGGCAGGCGCGCGGCACGACCAGCGGCCGGCCGTGACTACTGAGAACTGGGCAGTGCATATGTCGTCTGAAGATGTGTTTGACTCGCAACTCCTGGATTTGCACTTAGGGCGGCTCAGTCCTGAACAAGAGCTTGATTTGCGTTTGCGGCTGGAGGCCGATGCGCGGCTGGCGGCTCAGCACGAGGCGCTGGCGACCGTTTTTCGGGCCCTGGATACGCAGCGGGTGGCGGCAGCCCCGCCCGGGCTGGCGGCGCGGGTTACGGCGCGGGTTGCGGCCGCCGGTCGGCCGCCGCGCGTGGTGCGCCCGGCTCGAGACCGGGCGGCGCCGTTGGCGGATGCGGCCCCCGTGGTTCTGCGTTTGGGCAGCGCGCGTGACATCGTGGCGGCCGCCGCGATGATCATGCTGATGGTGGGCTTCGCGGTGCCGAGCCTGCTGCACGTGCAGGGTCGCGCACAGCGCATGGGCTGTTCAGCGAACCTGGCGAATCTGGGCATGGGTTTGCAGCAGTACGCCCAGACCTATAACGCCAGCTTGCCGTTCGCCGGCTGGGGTCCGCGGGCTTCCTGGTCGCCGACCAGCGATCCCGGGGCCGTCGTAATGCCTAATCGTCGGCACGTCTACCCGCTGCTGCGCCACGCATTCATTGTGTCCCCCCGGATGTTCGTTTGCCCGGCCCGCGGCGGCGTGCCGATGCCGCCGGAGCAGGTGCGGCAGCGCGACGATTTTCTGCTCTCGGACAACGTGAGTTACGCGTACTTCAACATGGCAGGCGCGCGCCCTTCCCTGCAGGATGACGCGCGCCTGCCCATTATGGCTGACGACAACCCGATGTTTGACGACGGCGTGCCGCTTTTCAGCCGCCTGGGTTTTGGCGACCGGGCCAACCTCAACTCGCGGGCCCACGGTGGGGCCGGGCAGAACATCCTCAGTCTTGACGGCCACGTGCGCTGGTCAACCACGCCCAACGCCGGCGTGAACGGTGACAACATATGGACCCTCCGCGGCGTAGAAGTCTACACCGGGCGGGAGGGTCCGCAGACGCGCGACGATGCCCATCTGATTAAGTGAAGCTCAGCTCTCAGCACCTTCCCGATCTTAGTTAAACCGTCGCTGGTGCGTTGATCTGGCCGCGGCCAGGCCCAGCAGCATCAGCGGCAGGAAGCCGAGCATGCCGGCGCCGCAGAGGGCTACGCCGCCGCCGGGTAACTGGTCGAGGCCGATGCTTGCGCCGAGGGTCTGCGACTCGTTCGGAGGATTGTCGCCGGAGGAATCCGCCAACTCCGGCTTGTCGGGCTGACCGCTCGGAGACGCACCATCATCGGACTGCGCGATGTCCGCCGACGGATCGACGTATTGATCGGCGGGAGCGCCGTCGCCGGGCTGGTCCGGCTGGCCCGCGTCGTGGTCGCCGTCATACCCGTCAGGCCAGGATTCCTCGTCCCAGTCGAAACTGCAGGTGTCCGGCTTGGGAATCAGGTCGAAGCTGGTCGAGGCGGTGAGGCGGTCATTGTCGGAGAGCGTGAAGGCCAGCTCAGTCGCGAGGCTGTACACCTCGCACCCAATGGGGCCGTAACCGACGGTCGGGCTGCTCTGGAAAGCCGAGGCCGTGCCGCCGCTACCGGCAGAGATCAGTGCGATGAGATGCGCGAAGCGCGTACCTGAGTCGGGGTCGCCGTTGTAGTAGGCGCGGAAGATGCCGGTTCCGTCGGCGGGCAGTCCCGATACGCACGAGCCGTCGGAATCGAGGTCGCGCAGCGTGAAGCTGGCGAAAGCCTGCGCCTCGGCCGCGCCGGCCGCCACGGCGGGGAACTCAAGCAGGCCCGAGCGTGCGACCACGTCGATATCGGCCGCGCCGGCACGTATTGACAGGGACAAGTTGATCTTGCCGCAGCGTTGAATCGCGAATTGCAGGCTCTCCAGAACCGCCAGATTCACGCCCCCGTCCGCGATCTGGACCGCGCCGCCGGGATTCCAGGATAGGACCTGAGCATCGGCATCCCATACCAGGTCCGCCCGGGGTACCTCGAGGATGGCGCTCCCGCTGTCCGAACTCACCTCGATACTCAGCGCGGTGGTTGACAAGGCGACGTCGGCCGTCGCGGTTGGGCTCAAAGCCAGGATAAGCGCGCAGATGCCGGCCAGTCCGGCGGCGCGAGCGGCGTTGTGGTGTCTTGCCCAGTTTCGCATGGTGTGCTCCTAAACGTTCGGTGACGAAGCCATGAGCTACTGCCGCGCACGCACGGCACGACCTTCTCGTCGATGGAAGATGTACGCGTCCGCGGAAGGCGAGGCCGCACCAGCGTGAGCGGCGTTCTCGTGGCGTGCTCTCCGCATCACGGCGGAGAGTGTTGTGCCCTGTCACTGCTTACCCTTCTTGCCTATTCTTCGAAACGCCTGGACGAATGGCAAAGAAACCAGACTGCGAGAACACGCTCGTTCTTGAAGTTGCCGGGACTCGGTAGTCTGGGGAATGTGGGTGTTATCGGTGCGGGCGGACGATTGGCGGGCGGGGACAATCCATTACGGGACGTCGGCAGCCTCAATCGCAGGACTCGATTTTCTGCCGTGGCGCTCAACAGTCCGCGGGCAAAGACGCCGTAGCGAGCGCGCGGCAGCGGACGTCAGATGCCGGGGCGTTGCAGGCGTTCGGTGCCAATCGAGCCTGTGCTCACTGGGTGGTGAGTTCGCTGTCGGGCACGCCCAGTAGGCGCGCCAGGCTGGCCAGGTCGAACGGCTTCTCAAGGAACTGAACAGGGGCGTTCTCCGCCGGCGGCTCCGTGGCACCCGCGACCGTCTGTACGGCGCGGACGTCCGCGCTGCGCTGGGCGGCGATACGCCGAATCTCAGCAGCATCGCCGGCCGAGAGCTGGTCGGAGAGCACCAGGGCGGCAAAGCGCTGTCGGCCGGCCAGCCGGGCAGCCGACTCGCGCGAGTCGGCCGTCTGGACGATGAACCACTTGCGCAGATAAGTGGTAATGGACCAGCGCGTCAGATCATTGGCCTCGACGAGCAGGAGGTGTCGGCGGCGTGCAGAACCCGGGCGCACTGCATACCCCCCGTGCGTAGCTGGTCGGTCGCCGGCCATCGTGTGAACACTCCGCGCACTTCCGCACTGCACGCCACGTGCCATTTGGGGCACCCTCGTCACATTGCCCCTGCGACCGCCGCTCGCCACGCCGGGGCGGGGGAGGTCTCCATCGAGCGGCATAGCAGGTCCGAGCCGTGCCGCGTGGTTTGGCGCTGGGCCAAATACCACCGACGATGAGCCATAACCCTCATTTCGGCCATGCGGAGTCTTTAGACTTAGCCGCGGCGGGGTTTCTGGCTTCGGCTGCGCGGTAGGCCGCGCTGGGCGGATGCGGCGTTCCGAACGTAAGTCGATGAACCGCCCGGAGATATTGCCCGGGCCCTTCGCAGAGCGGGCCGCGCAATGTATATTAAGGGGCTATGCCGAGTTTTGACCTCGAGGAGCTGCGCCACTATGTGGGATTCGACGATCAGGACGTCGCCAACTTGCGCGCCCTGGCCCCGCAGGCGGCGCGGCTGTTTCCGGCTGTGCTGGACCGTTTCTATGAAGAAGCCCAGCGGCACGCGGGGGCGCGACAGGTCTTCACTGGCGGTCCGGAACAGATAGCGCGATTGCGGCAATCACTGGCCCAGTGGTTGCAGGCGCTGTTCGGCGGGAAATACGACGAGGAATATTGGCGTCAGCGTGCGCGGATTGGCGCCATCCACGTGCGTGTCGGCCTGCCGCAGCAATACATGTTCGCCGCCATGCAGGTAGTCTGGGAGGAGCTGGAGCACGGAATCCAGCGGCAGGGACTTAAGGATGCTGCCGTCAAGCTGGCCTCGCTGCACAAGCTGCTGACGCTCGAGCTGGCGGTCATGCTGGACAGCTATAAGCAGAGTTACTCCGAGCAGATTCGGCAGACGGAGCGCGAGGCGGTCCAGGAGCGGCTGACGGAGGCCCGGCACCTGGCCCAGATCGGCCACCTGGCGGCTTCGCTGGCGCACGAGATCAAGAACCCCCTGGCCGGTATCAGCGGCGCGATTCAGGTCATCCGCGACTCGATGAAGCCCAACGAGCCGCACCGGCCGATCCTCGATGAGGTTCTGCGACAGGTTATCCGACTGGACGGGACGGTCAAGGATCTGCTGGTATACGCGCGGCCCAAGCCGCCGCGTTTCCGGCCCTGCCGCATCTCGGACATGGTGGCCAGCGTCCTGACGGTGCTGCGCGAGCAGCCGGAGATGCAGCGCGTGCGGCTGGAGTGCGTCAACAGTCAGTCGTTGCCGGCAATCGCGGCGGACGAGAACCAGCTCGAGCAAGTATTGACCAACCTGCTGCTGAATGCGGCCCAGGCTTCGCCGGAGGACGGGTTGGTCCGGCTGACGACGACGGCGCAGGCCGATGGCGTGCGGCTGGCGATTGAGGATCGGGGACACGGGATGGACGAGGAAGTCCGGCGGCAGGCCGCTGAGCCGTTCTTCACGACGAAGGCCAAGGGCACCGGTCTGGGGCTTTCGATCTGCCAGAAGATTGTGGAGACGCATGGGGGGCGGATGACGATCCGGAGCGTGGTGGGCGAGGGCACCGAAGTTGTGGTCGATTTGCCAGCGAAGCCGCCGGCGGCAGGAGGGAACGGCGCATGACGATCCGCGTTCTGGCCGTGGAAGACGAGGCGCTGATCCGCTGGTCGCTGCGGCAGAAGTTTGAGGAGCGCGGCTACCGCGTGACCGAGGCGGCCGACGGCAAGAGCGCGCTGGCGGCGCTGGAGAACGGCATCCACGACCTGATCATGCTGGACTACCGGCTGCCGGACATGACCGGGCTGGACGTGCTGCGCAAGCTGCGGGAGATGGACACCGACGCGGTGGTGATCATGATGACCGCCTACAGCACGATCGAGAGTGCGGTTGAGGCGATCAAGCTGGGGGCCTTCGACTACATCACCAAGCCGTTCCAGATGGACCACCTGATGCTGACGGTGGACAAGGCTTTGGCCACGACGCAGTTGCGGCGGGAGGTGCGCGAGCTACGGCGGCATCTGCAGCAGGAGTTCGGCATCGACTCCATCATCGGGCAGCACCCGACGATGTTGGCGCTGTTCGACATGATCCGGCAGGTGGCCCGGGCGGGCGTGTCCACGGTTTTTCTGCGCGGCGACACCGGCACGGGCAAGGACCTCGTGGCGCGCGTCATTCACCACACGTCGGATCGGACAGCGGCGCCCTTTGTAAATATCACCTGCACGGCCCTGTCGGAGTCGCTGCTGGAGAGCGAGCTGTTCGGGCATGAGCGCGGCGCGTTCACCGATGCGAAGATGCAGAAGAAGGGGCTGTTCGAGTTGGCGGACGGCGGGACGGTCTTCCTGGACGAGGTGGGCGACATGCCGGCGGCGCTGCAGGCCAAGCTGCTGCGCTTCCTGGAGGAGCGGCGCTTCCGGCGGGTGGGCGGGACGAAGGAGATCGGCGTTGACGTGCGCGTGATCGGGGCGACGAACCGCGACCTGGAGAAGGCGATCGAGGAGGGCAAGTTCCGCCGGGACCTGATGTACCGGCTGAACGTGGTGACGATCTACCTGCCGCCGTTGCGGGCGCGGGGCGACGATGTGCGCTTGCTGACCCAGCATTTCGTGATGCGTTACGCGCGCGAGTTCAAGAAGCCGATCACGGGCGTCAGCGACGACGCCTACCAACGGCTGTACCACTACAGTTGGCCCGGCAACGTCCGCGAGCTGCGGAACGTGATTGAGCGGGCCGTGCTGCTGTGCAAGGACGAGACCGTTCGCGGGGAAGACATCGTCCTGGGCCGGGCGGAGATGCAGTCCTCCGAGTGGGACATCGAGAACTTCACGCTGCCGCCGGAGGGCTTCGACTTCGACAAGCTGCGCAAGCTGGAGAGCCACCTGTTGCGGCAGGCGCTGGCGCGGACCAATAACAACCAGACGCAGGCCGCCCGCCTGCTGAACCTCTCGCGCGACCGGCTGCGCTATCGGCTCCAGAAGCACGGCTTGCTGTAGTTCGTGGGGACCGCGCGTGCTATTCGGGCGGGCGCCACTCAGCGGCTTGGGCGGGCCGACCCCAGGCTTCGTACAGTTCCGCCAGGCGCTCGGCGACTTCCCGAGTACGTTCGTACTGCGGGCCGCGCGCGGCGGTCAGGGCCGCGTGGGCTTGCAGCAATACGGCCTCGGCCTGCTCGTACTGTCCCAGCCTCAGCAAGGTCGTGCCGTGAATGGCCTGCAAGACGCCGATGGACCAGTGTCCGGCGGGTAGCGTCCGGGTGGCCAGGTCTACGGCCTGCCGGCCATGCAGTTCGGCCTCAGCGCGGCGGTCCTGCCCCAGCAGGGCCTTGGCCAGGTTGCCGTGCACGGCGGCCGTCTGCGGGTGCTCCTCCCCAAACGCGCGTTGGCAGACGGCCAGGGCCTCGCGATAGAGTTCCTCCGCGCGGCCGTGCTCGCCGCGCCGCATACAGACCTTGGCCAGGTTGTTCAGCGTCGTGCCGACCTGGGAGTGGTCGGGCCCGAGCAGTTCGCGGCGCAGCTCCAGCACCTGGCTGTACAGCTCCTCGGCCTCGTCGAGCCGGTCCTGACGTTCCAGAATGACCGCCAGGTTGCCCAGGCAGGTGACGTAGTCGGGATGGCGCTCGCCCAGCGTGCGGGCATAGATCGGCAGGGCCTGGCGGTGCAACTGCTCGGCGCGGGCCAGGTCGCCGCGCTGCCGGTGGATGGCGCCGAGGTTGTTGAGCGTGGCGGCGATCTGGGCGTGCTCCTCGCCGAGGACGCGACGCTGCAAGGCCAGCGTTTCGCGATAGAGCTGCTCGGCCTCATCATAGCGACCCTGGAAATGCAGCAGCGCGGCGAGGTTGTTGATGGTGGTGGCGAGATCGGCGTCGGCGGCTTTGCGGCGGCGGATGTCCAGTGCGGCACGGTGCAGCGCCTCGGCCTCGCCGTAATCCCCCATGACGTGCATGAGGGTCCCCAGCGTGCTCAGCGTCTTGGCGACCTCGGGGCTGTTGGCGCCATAGATACGCTGATCCAGTTCGAGTGCGCGGCGCAGTTGTTTCCGGGCCGGCTCGTACAGGCCGAGTCGGTAGTAGCTGGTCCCCAGCCGCAAGCGCAACGCTGCCTCCACCTCGGGGTGCTCCGACCACTCGTTGTCGAGCGCGGCGGCGGCCTGGTCCAGAATCTCAAAGACCTTGACGTCGCGGCCCTCCCGGCCGGGCTCGACGGCACCGAGTATCTCACCGATGAAGTAGCTGATGGCGCCGGCCTTGGCGGCCGCGCTGCGGGCCTCGCGCTCGGCGCGCTGGGCACGCACCATGCCGGTGCTGGTGCCGACGATGCCAACTATCAATGCCAAACCCGTGGTCAGCAGGCCCACCACGAGCGCGCGATTGCGCCGCGCGAACTTGCGAAGCTGGTAGATGGCGGTGACCGGCCGGGCGGAGACGGGCTGGTCGGAGAGATAGCGGCGAATGTCGGCGGCCAGGTCGGAGGCGGATTGGTAGCGGTGGCGTTTGTCCTTCTCGAGCGCCTTGCCGACGATCGCCTCGATATCGCCGCGCAGTTCGCGGTTGGCCAAGCGCAGCGGCTCGGGCTCCTCCTCGACGATGGCCCGGGCGGCCTCCGGCAGCGTGCGGCGCGACACATCGACCGGCACGCGGCCGGTCAGCAGCTCGTACAGGATCGCGCCGAGCGTGTAGACGTCCGAGCGCGTGTCGAGTTCGCGCGGGTCGCCGGCGATCTGCTCCGGGCTCATGTAGCCGACGGTGCCGAGCAACTGGCCGACGCTCGTTTGCAGGGTGGCCGCGCGAATGTCGGCGTTCGTGGCGCGCGCCACGCCGAAATCGAGGATCTTGGGCTGGCCGGCCTCGTCCACCAGGATGTTGCCGGGCTTGAGATCACGATGGATCACGCCTTTCTGGTGGGCGTGGTGCAGGGCGTCGCAGATGCGCGCCAGCAGCTCCAGCCGCGCGCGAATGTCCAGACGCTGCGTGTGGGCATACTGCGTCAGCGGCTGGCCCTGGATCAGCTCCATCGCGAAGAAGGGCTGCGGGCCGTAGCCGGCCTCGGCGGTGCCGGCCTCATACACCTGCGCGATGCCGGCGTGCTGCAGCCAGCCCAGCACCTGGCACTCGTGCTCGAAGCGCCTGATTGTCTCCGGCGACTCAACTCCGGGCTTGATAACCTTCAGTGCCACGACGCGGCGGGGATGCTCCTGTTGGGCCCGGTACACGACCCCCATGCCGCCCTCGCCCAGTACGTCGAGGATGCGATACTGGCCGATCTGCTCCGGGTGGCCGATTGCTCGGCGACCGGCGGTGGACGACGTCGCCTGGGGCGCTGAGTCGCGCGCCAGTGACTCGGGGCCGGCCATGACGAAATGCTCGCCCAGCGCGGGCGTCTGCAGGAAAGTCCGGGCCCGCTCGGCGCTGGCCAGCAGCGACTGGACCTCGGCCAGGATCTCCGGATCGTCACCGCAGGCGGCGCGCAGATAATCCGCCTGTTGGGCGGGGTCCGCGTCGCGTGCGGCCAGGAAGATCTCGCGCACGCGCGCATATTGCTCGGGCGTCACGGCTGCGTCCCACTTCCCAGCTCGCGCCGCAGCCAGGCGCGGGCCATGCTCCAATCGCCATCGACCGTGCGCGGCGAGACGCCGATGTACTCGGCCACTTCCTTGAGACTCAGACCGCCGAAGAAGCGCAACTCGACGATCTGGGCCTGGCGGGCGTGCAGGTCGGCCAGGCGTCCCAGGGCCTCGTCCAGTGCCAGCAGATCAATGTCGGTTTCCGGCAGGGCCGCGACGTCGGCATCCAACTGGACGCGCTGATAGCCGCCGCCGCGCTTGGCGCGCTTATGCGTGCGGGCGTGATCGACAAGTATGCGGCGAATGGCCTGGGCGGCGACGGCGAAGAAGTGGGCGCGGTTGCGCCACTCGACGTCGCGTTGGTCGATGAGCCGGACGTAAGCCTCGTGTACGAGGGCGGTTGCCTGCAGCGTATGCCCGGAGCGCTCGCGTCTTAGATAGCTTTCGGCCAGGGCGCGCAGCTCGTCGTAGACCAGCGGCATGAGGCGGTTGACGGCGGATTCATCGCCGGCGCTGGCCCGTTTGAGTATGGTCGTAAGCTGTTGACGATCCGGCTCGGTCACTTTCAGGCCCGCCCCATACAGCGGCGCCACGCTGCGCAGTTCCACGCTGATTGTCGCGATTCTGGTGCGAGGAGACAAGATGGTTTGCCGCGAAGTGGGGGCAGCGGGGGGATTGTACACGTAATCGGACCTGGCCCGGGCGGGCGCGGGTAGATTGCTCACGGCTCGGCTGGCAGCAGGCGCGGCGGGCTGGCGGGAGCTATCGGTCCGGGGTCGCGGTGGCGCGGGCACGTCTCGACCCGGAGTGGTTGTGCTGTCCGCGCTGTCGGAGGCCGTACGGCCCCCGACAACGCGCTCAGGCTTCTCGGGCGTTACGGCATCAGCACCAGCGTGCGGGCCGAGTCGGCGCGCAGACGGTTTATCGGGTGGTACATTTCCGTAAGAGCGCTGGCCGACAAGTCGTTGGCATGCACGCGCACCTGGCGCAGCAGCGTTAACTGTCCATCCGCGACCGTCACCTGCTGTGTCACCTGGCCCCACTCCGCGGACACCGGCGAAGATGACAACGGATGAGCCATCACGCGCCAGCCCTGCGGCCACTCGATGGTCAGGTTGATCTGTTCGTCAAAGGCGCCGGTCAGCCGCGCCGGCGTCCGCCGCAGTGTGCTCGCCAGCGGCAGCGGGACGTCAAGGGTCGCCGGTCCGTGCTCGCCGAGCGTTAGCCAGCGTGCCCCGGCGCGCTGCTCCAGGGCCTTGGCCGACTTGATGGTAACGTCGGCGTTGAACTCGCCTTCAGCCAGGGCCGTTACGTTGAGACTCTCGACCTGGGCGTCGGGCAACAGGCGTCGGACCAGCGCCGTGACGCGGCGCTTCTGGTCCGCGGTCGTTCGCAGAGTCTCGGGCGCGGCGAAGAGCCCGCTTGTTCGCAGCGACAGCGTGCCGCTGAACGCCCCGTCCGCATTAATGGTGACGCGGCCGACGACGTCACAGCGGCTTTCATCCGCGTCGTGCCACGCGGCCAAGGAGTGGCGTGCCAAGCTGCCGTCCGCGCTGGCCAGCAGCGTGTGGCCGGCCCAGCGGCCGTCCCGCGTGATCCGCCCGCGGCGGGCCTCCCAGATTTCCGGGCCCGCGTCACCGTCCAGCAGCACCACGTACGCCGCTACCAGTGAACGCTGCGGCGCCGTCTCAACCCAGGTGTCATCGGCGACCAGGATGGCCGGCCGGGCCGGCAGGCCGGCCGCGCGCGCCAGCGCGAGCAGCACGGCCGCGGCCTCTGCCGGGAGGCCGTGCCCTTCGCGCAGGACGTCGGCCGCCGGTCGTGGCTTGGCCGGGCGCCACTCCTCCGGGAAGTCCACGAAGTTGAACGTGGCGGCCAACTGTTCCTGAATCGCCCGCAGGCTGTCGGAAGGACGCTGGGCATCCTTGGTCCATTCCTGGGCCAGGCGGGTGATCAGCGGCGATGGCTCTGCCGCGGCCGCAAGCTCGTCCAGCGTCCGCGGCAGCCAGGCGTCAACGGGCCCGGCATTGCTGAACACCAGGCGCGCCGCCCCGGTCTGCCACGGCGGCGACTGCGGCTCATCCGGCCGGGCCGGCAGGTTCGCAAACCGCCAGTCCACGGATTCGACCGGCCCGACCACGGCGCGCGCCAGCGGCGCGGGCCCGTTGTCCGTAACTACGATCTCGACCCGGGGCGTCCCCCTGAACGCCGCCCGCAACTGCTCTTCGGGCAGGCCGGACAAGACCAGTTGCAGCAGGGCGTCCTTCGCACTCGCAACGCGCACGCAGCGTTGCAGGACGGGGTATTCATGATCGATCCGGACGTCAGCCGCCAGGGCGGGCTTCGCGCCCGGTGCGCTGGTGATGCGGTATTCCAGTTCGACCAGACAGCCCGGCTCGATGCCGCTCATCACGATCACGTGCTCCTGGATGTCGGCGAAGGCCGGCCAGCCGGCCGAGGCCGGGGGCGCGGCCTGCACGTGGGAGTAGTCCGGCAACTCGCGATAGGTGCCATCGGGCCGGAGCACGCGTGCGTTCAGGATCTCCAGCTTGTCGGTTGCGACGTTGTACGTGATGCGCGGGTCAACGAAATCACCACGGAACGTGCGGTCATTGTTCAATCGCACGTGCTGCTTCTCGTAGTAAACGGTCGTGCCGTCGGCCTGCTGCCGCCACTCCTGCTCCCACAGCTCGATTATCGCGTCCGGCGGCGTTTCGGCCAGGACGGGAGTTACCCAGGCGACGCAGGTTGCCAGCAGGGCCCAGCCCAGGACGATTCGAGCCAATTGCCCACCTCTAACGCTATTCATGGCTGCCCTCCAACTCGCACGCCAGCACGTACCCCGTCAGCTCCTGGAACTTCTCGATGACTTCCTTGTAATTCGCGTAGTCCTCCGGCGGGACGGTCCATTTCTTGACTGCCAGCTCGCAGGTGTAGTGGATGTCGCGACCGGTCACCTCCGCCGAGAACTTGAGGCTGGCCGAGGGTCCGTCGATGTCAACCGGGTCGGGGAGCTGCGCCACCTGCCAGCCGCGCGGCAGCCGCAGCGTCTCCTCGAAGTGGCCCAGCCGGGTGGCCAGCAGCTTGATGCCGTACTGCCGCTCCGGGGTGTCGGTGGCGCCGAACAGGTCGTACAGCGTGCGGTCGCCGAATACGGTCTGCAGCATGGGCAGCTTCAGGTAGCGCTGATCGCCCGTGCCCAACGCGTATTGGCGAGCCACATAGTCGCAACTGATGCGCAGCGGTCCGGAGAAGTCGTCCGGCTCCATGCTGACGACGTTGAGCGCCTGGGCGGCCGGGCTAAGGCGCTGGAAGGTCGCGTCGAACAGCGTTTGCCGGTCGTCCGGATGCAGCCCAGCCAGGCCGCGGCGCAGGCGGCCTTCGGGGGCGCCGACGGCCGTGAACTCGAGCGCGCCGGTCAGCCGATTATCGGGGTGAATCTCGCTCTGGGCCCGCCAGGTGACCGCGCAATCCTCCGGGGGGAAATAGGGCGACAATGAAAGCTCTTTGCCCTCCGGGAGCCCGTAGACGACGTGCTGCTCGGGCTCGAGCGTGGACCAGTTGTCGCGACTCTTGACCATCCAGGTCGGGTCGAGCAGCAGCAGCGCGCCGTCCGCGAACCGCACGCAGGTCACAGCGTGGTTGAACTGGTCCGCCGGCACGCGATCGACGCGCTGGCGGGCCATGGTCATCACCAGGAACGAGTCGTAGCCGGCACAGCGCAGCATGGTCACCAGCATGCCGGCCTTGTCCTTGCAGACGCCGCAGCGGTCGTGGAACGTCTCGATGCTGGGGTGTATCGTGTAGCCCTCGTTCATACCGCGACTGGTTCCGGCATAGCGGATGTTCTCCGCCACCCAGTGGTTCAGGGCGGTGAAGATCTCCTCGTCGGTGGTCAGCCCGGCGATGATCTCGGCCGTCTTGGCCCGAATAGCGTCGTCTGCCTCGAAGTGCGGCTCGCTGACCTCGTACAGCCAGCGGCCCTTCTCCTCCCAGGTCGGCAGTGTCGCCAGCAGGAGCTTCGGCAGGACGTTCGGTTCATTCTCCATATGCGCTTCGCTCTTGAAGGGGCGGATGTTCTCCTTCTCGAACGTGTACACGATGTGTCCGTTGTCAAACAGCACGGCCACGCGCAGCTTGCCGTTGTACACCTCGTACTGCAGCGGCATGCTCTCGGGCAGTCGTACGGTGTAGCGCTTCTCGATGATGGGCTCGCGCGACCAGAAGTGCACCTCGTCGTGCCAGTGTCCGGGCACGGGCGGCTGCAGCGGCACGCCCAGGGCGTTGCGGTCATCGAAGTTCGCCAGATAAGCCACGTTGAAGCCGGTCATCTCGGTGATAATCTCGACCGCGTCGCCGACTTCCAGTCGCGGCAGGGCGATCAGGTACTGATCGGTCGGCCAGAAGATGCCGGAGGCCGGTTGCGGCTGGTGGGCGGGGTGCGCGATCGGCACTTCTTCGACCGTACCATCGCCGCGGTACACGCGGATGGCCATCAGTTCCAGGCGATTGGTGTGCGGATCGAACGGGAACCGCTGAATCGCCTGGCTGCGTATGCCACCCGGCCGCAGTACCTTGGTTATGCGGTGCTCCCGCGCGACGCCCAGGCCGTTGGGCATCACCCGGACATCCTTCTCATCCAGGACGATCACGACGTCGGCGTCCCATTTTTCGGCCCCGCCGGCGGCCGCGATCCGGGCGCGAACGTCCACATCCGCCCGTGCCGTCGAAACGGCGGGCAGCAGGGCCAGGCCGACCGCCAGATACACGAGTCTTAAACGTCTGTTCATGCAACTGCCTCCAGGTCTCCGCGTCACTAGCCCCCCGACGGCACTCCCGTTCGAAAGAGCAGTTGAGTGTATCCGATCGGGAACGTCCGGCAAACCGTCCGGCCGGCGATTGCGCGCCCGGCAACGGGCGCCTCCGGCTCGACAAATTCTTACAATTCCGGCGACCCCGCCGGCCCAATACGCTGGGCCGCACCAGGAGGACCCGCGCATGGCGTCGGAAGAGATTACGCTCGAAGGTCACATCATCGATTCGCTGGTCTTCACGCACGTGCTGAACGACATTGTCGCGTTCGGCGGCGACTTCCGGATACTCCAGGTGCAGGTTGGCCAGGGGCAGAACGACCCCAGCTTCGCGCGCCTGCGCGTCAGCGCCGCGACCGCCGAGCAGCTCGACGAACTGCTTGGCCGGCTTTCTCGACACGGGGCTCAGGTCGCCACCGTCGCCGATGTGCAACTAGTCGCCGCCGACATGGACGGCGCGCTCCCGGAAGACTTCTACTCCACGACGAACCAGCAGACGTTTGTGCGTTTCGGCGAGCGCTGGGTCGCGGTGCAGGACCAGGAAATGGACTGCGGCATCGTGCACGATCCGACGACCGATTCGTTTCGCTGTGTCCCCGTCTGCCAGATCCGCCGCGGCAACCGCGTGGTGTGCGGCCAACGCGGCATCAAGATCACCCCGCTGCAGCGCGGGCGTGAACGCGGGGTATTCGAATTCATGGCATCCGACATATCCACCGAGAAGCCCAAGAACGCGATCATCCGCCAGTGTGCGAGGATGATGGTCAAGTGCCGTGAGGAAGGGCGTCGCCTGCTGCTGGTGGCGGGACCGGCCCTGGTCCACACGGGCAGCACCAGCCACGTTGTTAGTCTGATCGAACGCGGTTTCGTGAACGTCCTGTTTGCCGGCAACGCCCTGGCGGTGCACGACGTCGAGCACGCCCTCTACGGAACCAGCCTGGGTGTGTACATCGAGGAGGCCACGCTGGCCGACACCGGCCACGAGCATCACCTGCGGGCCATCAACTCGATTCGTCGGGCCGGTGGCCTATGGCCGGCGGTGGCGCAGGGGCTGCTGACCAGCGGCATCATGCATGCCTGTGTGCGGCACGAGGTCGAGTTGGTGCTGGCCGGCTCGATACGTGATGACGGACCGCTGCCCGACGTCATCACCGATGTGCTGGTTGCCCAGGACCGGATGCGGGCCGCGCTGCGTGACGTCGGCTTCGCCCTGATGGTCTGCACCGGGCTGCATTCGATTGCCACGGGCAATCTGATGCCGGCCTGGATACCGGCCGTGTGCGTGGACATCAACCCCTCGGTGCTGACGAAGCTGGCCGACCGCGGTTCGTTTCAAACCGTCGGCCTGGTGACCGACGTTGAGCCGTTCTTCCGCGAGCTGGTGCACGAGTTGAATGCCCTCACCTGAACGTGAGGGGATGTGCGGGTGTGGTGCGGCTCCGGGCGCGTTAGCTGGGAACTGTGCGCCCGCTTCCCCTGCGGGCCCTGAGCGGCTATCAATACGCCTGTCCGTACTGGATTGTCAGGCAAGATGCACACGTGCTGTAAGGAGACAGAAGAATGCCAAGACGGATGAAAGCGCTGGCGGTCATGGTCGTGGTTATTGGCGTGGGGCTGCCCCTGTTCGGATGCCCGGGGGTGCTGCCGCCGGAAGTGTCCGGGGCCCTTAAGGTCGCCAACAACCAGTGGTCGCAACTTACCGGCGCGGAGATCTACGCGCTGGTGCAGGCGGCCAACGCCGCCGATCCCGACCTCAACCTCAACATCACGCCTGAGCAGGCTGATATCATCGCGCAGTTCCTGCGCGACAATGAGATCGACTCGCCGGCCGATTGGAATGCGGTCGTCGAGCAAGCCGCGAACGACCCGGGCAGCATAGTGATCCCGGATGGTGCCGAGGGGTTATTCAGCAGCTTGTAACGCAACGTTATCCCCCCGCGCGACAAGCGGACGGGTGGGCGCCGGCCGGCACCCGCCCGTCCGCTTTGTTTTCAGCCGCACTATCGTGGCGGCACGCGATGCGAGGTCGTTCTAGCGCCGCCGGATGAACAGGCTGGCCAGGCCGAGCAGCAGCAGTCCGGCCGGCTCAGGAATCTGCTGGCCGACGTACAGGTGGTCGACGGTGGGCCAGACCGGGTTGCCCAGCGGATCGTTCGCGCCCACGGACATGGACAGGATTGGAACGTCGCTGAAGAAGTACTCGAAGTCGTCCTCGCCGTTCGGCGTCCAGGTGACGACGGTGCCGTCGCTCAGCGTGACGGTCACTTCGGACGTGACGTAGTAACCGTTGATGTCGCCGCCGAAGAAGTAGCCGCCGATGGCCGTGACCGGGTCGCCGGTGAAGGCAAAGTCCAGCGTGTCGTTGGCGTCGTTGGTTGACATGTTGCCATCGCCGGACCAGAGGCCTTCGCCCGCCGAGATCGTGTAGGCATAGCCGTTGACCGGTCCCATGTTGATGCTGGGGTCGGTGTAGCTGCCGTACGAGAATGCATCGAAGTCCTCGAGATAGTAGGGGCTGGCGAGCTGTGCGAGGAAATCGGCCTCGTCGGTATCGATGACGTACTCGTTGAACGAGAAGTCGATGTAGTCCCAGATGGCGTCGGGCAGCAGGTTGCTGCCGTCGTCATAGGACTCGTAGAAGTCGAACGTCCAGACGCCGGCCGGGTTGCCGAGGCCGACGTACGCGGCGCTGGAGCCGGCGAACGCGGCGCCCGGGGCATAGCTCATGCCCGTTCCGAGCGTGAAGGTGGCGGCTCCGAGCGGGCCGGAGATCCCCAGTGTCAGCTCGTTGCCCCAGGTGTAGTCTTCCAACGTCGTGGCAAAACCGCTCCAATCGATGCTACCGAGCGTGTAGCCGCCGGTGAGCGTCGCCGTGTAGCTGGTGATGCCCGGGCCGCCCTGGCTCTCGACGCTCGTGAAAGATACGGTCTCCATGGCGGCCATGGTCGTACCGGCCAGGAGGCCGGCAACGCACAAAGCAATAAGGCTCCTCATCAATCTCTCCTCCTATCAGGGTACCAACAATTCCACAATCCAAGCTAATCCCAAAGCGCGCTCTCTTATCAGAGGTCTGACGCTCTCAACCACTATTATCAGGAAGACCGCCGGTCGCCAATGCTAATGCCGGCTGTCTGGCGCAGGCACAACCGGACTGCATTCGGCCCTGCGGGTGTCGTGTCCACGGGCCGCGCCCAAGGAAGTAAGCGCCTCTTCCTCGCGCCCGACCCGCTGGGGGTGGGCCTGACGATTCCAGTGCTAGTGCCACCAACCGCGCAAATGCCCAATAGCACCCAAACCGCTTACGCTATGTGAGCGTAGCCGTCCACGGAACGCATTGCAAGACAGAATTGGTTCCCTACACTGGAACTACAGACTTTCCGACATCTCCCCACTGTTGGTCTCAGAATTCGTAGTGTTCGACTTGCCGACCCGCGATCATATCGGTCCGCGGTGCGACGTGCTTATCGGCCGCGCGCGCAAGATCAAGCGTCAGCGTCTGGATCGCGCCGGGCGCACTGCTCCAGTCCCACCTACAGGTTATCCGGCCGGTGGGGTCGCACGCACATCCGCCCCGGTGGCCGGCGCTCAGCGTGAAGATACGGTTCTCGCAGGCGCGCGTCTGCAATGCCGCCATGTTGACATCATCGCCGAAGAATACCACCGCGCCGGCTCCCGCCAGACCAAGGAGTCGGGCCGGAGCGAAGTGGTCGGCCGCCTTCGCCGCTAACGCGCCAACCAGTGCGTCGTCCAGTATCAGCGGCGCCGCGCTCGGACCAGTTAACACGAGGCGGCGCTCGTTGGACGCGGGGTACGCGCTGTGCTGCGCTTCAGAGGTGATGACCAACGTCGGTATGTCTGTAGAGATGGAAACCGCAGAGCCCGGTGATTTCGGGCAAGCCGCCGCGCTTGGCATGCCCGGCGGCACAACAACGACACGCAGCGGCCCGAGCGTGCGCCGCGGCAGGCGCGGCGCCGTGGTCGCCAGCAGACGCGTGCGCTCGGCGTCACTCACCTGCGGCGCGCGCGGCGCGCCGAGCGTGACATCCGCGACCGCGATCCCCGTGCCGGTCGGTCCGCATTGCGCCGCCACGTGCCCGTCGGCCGCGCAAATCAGGCTGGATCCGACGAAAGTCGTGTTGCCCTCAACACCCCACTTGCTGGCGGACGCAAGCGGGTAGCCGAACTCGCGGGCCCGGGCGGAAATCAGGAAGTCGGGTTGCGGGTTCCACGGCCGGGCGGCGTCGCCGGCGTTTACCCAGGCGGTCGGCTGCAGCACAAGCTGCGCACCGCGCGCGGCCAGCGTCGCGGGAATCTCCGGCAGCCGGGCGTCGGCACAGATCATCATGCCAATCCGCCCCAGCGGCGTGTCCCAGACGGCCAATGCGTCGCCGGGCAGGAACTGATCGTGGTCGAAGTCCCACAGGAAGCACTTGCGGTGGACGCCCCGGCACTGGCCGTCCGCGTCGATGAGCGCGGCGGCGTTGTACAGGCCGGCCGGCTGCTCCTCGACGTAACCCGCACAGATCATGATGTGGCGTGAGCGGGCCTGCTGTAACAGGAAGTCCATGAATCGGTCGGGGCCGGGCAGACCCGCGGCACGGGCGGCTGTGTAGGCCCGCCGCGCGCCCAGCCAGTAGGCCGGAAAGGCGCACTCAGGCAGGACCACGAGATCGGCCCCGGCCGCGCCGGCCTGCGCTATGAGATCCGCCAGCGTCGCCAGTGTCTGTTGCCACTCGTCCAGAGTGGCGCCGGGAGTCTGGGCGACCGCGATACGCATGCCGGAATTGTACACGGCGGCCGGACGGGTGTGCTTTGCGGCGCCAGACCGTCAGCATGCCGGCTGGGAGAGCTGGTTGGGGGGCAGCCCGTGCAGATTGGCGCGGCGGCGATTCCGCGCGGGTCTGTGTTGGTCAGCAGGTGTATGGTCCGATAGCCGAGCGGCTCAGGCGGCCGCCCGCGGGTGGCTCTGCCGGCTTTCGGCTAGTGCCAGCCACGATCCGACGGTGACGCTGGCGGCCAGGATCAGGGAGAAGATGGAGGCTCGTGGCGTTCCCGGGCAGAGCGTCAGGGCGACGCCGGCCGTCGCGAGGGCCAGCGCCAAGAGGAAGGCCGCCCACAACGCCCAGCGCAGGCCACGGCTAATCAGGTATTGCAGGCCGATGAACGTCAGGCCGACCAGCACGGAGCCGACTCCCAGCACCAGCGGGCGCCAGGATGGGACGCCGCCCGTCACGAGCCGCTCGACGATGGCCGGGGCGAACCCCCAGATAACCAGCGCGATTCCGAAGCACAGGCACGCCGCCTGCGCGAACTTCCGGCGGGGACTGGCGCAGGTGCCGTCGTGCGGTCCGGGCAGCATTGGTCCACTCCTGGAGCGGTCGGGCCGGCGGGGCACTGCGCACGCCGCAGCCCCGCCCCATCGTGCCATATCGACCCAAACGCGGTAGTAGGTGAACAAGGTGCCGGACTTGGCGGCAGGGTCCGATCATGTCGCGGACGATCGGCTGATGAAGTAGGATGATCGTCCAGGAGCAGCCAGGAGGTGCGCTGATGAATAGATTGGGCGTCAACATTGACCATGTGGCCACGGTTCGCCAGGCGCGCCGGGCGGACGAGCCCGACCCCGTGTGGGCGGCGGTGGAGGCGGAGCTGGGGGGCGCGGATGGCATCACTTTTCACCTGCGGGAGGACCGGCGGCATATCACTGACCGCGACGCCGAGTTGCTGAAGGCGACGGTCGCCACGAAGCTGAACATGGAAATGTCGATCAACGCCGGCATCGTGCGGATCGCGCAGCGTCTGAAGCCGGACCAGTGCACGCTGGTGCCGGAGCGCCGCGAAGAGCTGACCACCGAGGGCGGCCTGGATGTGAAGCGCCTGCGGCGGCGCGTCGCGCCGGTTGTCAAGAAGCTGCGCGCCTCCGGCATCACCGTCAGCGCCTTCATCGAGCCTATCTCGGAGCAGATTCGCGCCGCCGCGGCCTGCGGCTTTGACGCGGTCGAGCTGTGGACGGGCGCCTACGCCAATGCCCGCGGCGAGCAGGCCCGCTCGCGCGCCCTGGACGCGTTGGCCAACGGGATCGACTGCGGGCTTGATGGCGGGTTGATCGTGCATGGCGGCCACGGCTTGACGTACCGCAACATCGGCCCGGTAGCCGCGCTGGGCGGCTTCGACGAGTTCAACATCGGGCATAGCATCGTGGCGCGGTCCGTCTTTGTCGGGCTGCGCGAAGCGGTGCGCGAGATGAAACGCCTTATCGCCGGGGCCACGCTTCAACTCGCCGTGCTGGAAGGGGACGCCTCGGCGACCTAGCATGGTGCGGCGGTAATGTCATGGCCGGAACCGCCGGTCATGCTTGCCGGCTGAAAGAGGAGCATTAACCGCTATGGCTATCCACCCGACGGCGATAGTCCATCCCGAAACCGACATCGACCCGACGGCGTCGGTGGGGGCCTACGCCGTGGTTGAGCGAGACGTGCGGATCGGCCCCGAGACCCAGCTCTACCCGCATGCCTACGTCTCCGAGGGAACGACGCTCGGAGCCCGCTGCCAGATTCACCCGTTCGCCGTCGTCGGCCACCTGCCGCAGGACCTGAAGTACGAGCAGCAGCCCAGCTATACGCTCGTCGGCGATGAGACCATCATCCGCGAGCATGCCAGCGTTCACCGCGGTACCGCCCCCGGCAGCACGACCGTCGTGGGCCGGCGCTGCTTCATCATGGCTACCGCCCACGTCGGGCACAATTGCGTGGTCGGCGACGACGTCAAGATCGCCAACAGCGGCCTGCTCTCCGGGCACGTGCACGTCGGCAACGGGACCTTCATCAGCGGCAACGCCGCCGTACACCAGTTCGTGCGGATCGGCGCGCTGGTGATGGTCGGCGGCGGCCTGCGCGTGACCCAGGATATCCCGCCCTTCATGATGTTGGGTCCGCAGGGCGTGGTCGGTCCGAACGTGATCGGGCTGCGCCGTGCCGGCCTGTCGCCCGAGGAGCGTCAGGAGCTGCGCATATGCTATCACCTGCTCTATCGCTCCGACATTCCGTTCTTCGACGCCGCCCGACACGTCGTTTCCGTGGTCAAGACTGAGCCCGGCCGGCGGCTGGCCGAGTTCCTGCAAGAGCGCAGCAAACGCGGCTACATGCCGGGGCGGCGCCGGCAGCAACGCCGGTCGATAGTGCTCGAAGAGTCGCCGTGAGAATCCTGCTCGCCCCGGACAAGTTCAAGGACGCCCTGGACGCTCCCGCGGTCTGCGACGCCCTGGCGGCCGGGGTGGCCGAGGCCCTGCCCGCCGCGACCATCGAGCGCTGCCCAATGGCCGACGGCGGCGAGGGCTCCGGCCGCATTCTGGCCGCGGCACTCGGAGCCTGTGAACATACCGCCCGCGTGCTCGACGCCATCGGGCGCGAACGCGCCGCCCGCTGGTGGTTCGCCCCGCAGCAGGACAAGACCGCCATCGTCGAGCTGGCCGAGGCGTCCGGCCTGTACCTGCTTGAGCCGCGCCAACGCCGGGCCGCACAGACCACCAGCTACGGGACCGGTCAACTGCTGGCCGCCGCGGCGGCCGCCGGCGCGCGGCGGGCGCTGCTGTGCGTCGGCGGCTCGGCCACGGTCGACGGCGGGGCCGGCTGTTTGCAGGCTCTGGGTTGGGAATTGCTTGACGAGGCCGGCCGACCGCTCGAGCTGCCGATGTGCGGCGGGCGCCTGGAGCTGGTCCGGTCGCTCCGGCCGCCGCCGACCCGCCTCGAGCTGGACATTGAGGTCCTTTGCGATGTCAGCAACCCGCTGACCGGCCCGGATGGCGCGGCCCACGTCTTCGGGCCGCAGAAGGGCGCCGACCCTCAGGAGATCGAGAAGCTGGCCCGCGCCCTCGATAGTTGGGCTGTTGTCCTGGAACGCACCACCGGGCAGGACGTTCGCACGCTTAGCGGCGCCGGCGCCGCCGGCGGCGTGCCGGCCGCCCTGGCAGCCGCAACCGGCGCGCGCCTGACACCTGGGATCGACCGCATTGCCGACCTGTTGAAACTCGACGCGCGCCTGGCGCACTGCGACTTGTGCCTGACCGGCGAAGGTCGCCTCGATGACCAGACTTTCGCCGGCAAGGTCGTGGCGGGGGTCACCCGCCACGCGGCCGCCGCCGATGTGCCGGTTGTGGCGTTCGTCGGCGCCCTGCGTACCACTGCCGGCCAGGACCGCCACGCCGCCGCCTACGCCCTGGGCCTCAGAGACATAGTCGTCATTACCCCGGACGACACGCCGCTCGAAGCAGCCCTGGCCCAGACCGAGCCGAACCTCCGCGCCGCCGCCGAGCGCTACCTGCGCCGGACATTCGGGGATCTCGGCGTGTAACGGCCGCCATCAGCCTTGAGGGTATACTACGTTGTTGCGCGCGTGGCATTCGTTGCCGCGCGGCTGGTTACTACCTGGATGCTGCTGGGACAGGATGAGCAAAGCGCAAGCCAAGGCCGGCGGGCGACGACCGCGGATGAAGGAGCGAGAGCACCGAGCAGATCCTGCGCATCCCGCCCCCCCCACCGCCCCCGGCGACGTGCCCTGGCTGACGATCCGCGGTGCCGCCCACAACAACCTCAAGCGCATTGACGTCCCCTTCCCACTCGGCCGCTTCACCTGCGTGACCGGCGTGTCCGGCTCCGGCAAAAGCTCGCTGGTCAACGACATTCTTTATGCCGCCCTGGCCCGCGATCTGAATAAGGCTGTAACCATGCAGCCCGGCCGTCACGACGGCATCGACGGTCTCGAGCACCTCGACAAGGTCATCGCCATCGACCAGTCGCCCATCGGCCGCACGCCGCGCAGCAACCCCAGCACCTACGTCAAGCTGTTCGACGAGATCCGCGCCCTCTTCGCCCGCCTGCCCGACGCCCGCCTGCGCGGCTACGCGCCGGGGCGCTTCAGCTTCAACGTGCCCGTGCGGCGCGGCGGCGGCCGCTGCGAGGCCTGCGAGGGCAACGGCGCCAACCGCATCGCGATGGACTTCCTGGCCGACGTCTGGGTCGTCTGCCCGGTCTGTGCCGGCCGGCGCTTCAATCGCGAGACGCTGCAAGTCCACTACCAGGGCAAGTCGATCGCGGACGTGCTGGAGATGAGCGTCCAGGGGGCCCTGGCGCATTTCGCCAACGTGCCGCGCCTGCGCGCCATGCTCAAGACGCTGCACGACGTCGGCCTGGACTACATCAAGCTGGGTCAGTCCAGCACGACCCTCTCCGGCGGCGAGGCCCAGCGCGTCAAGCTCGCCCGCGAGCTGGTCAAGAAGGCTACCGGGCGCACGCTCTACGTGCTCGACGAGCCGACCACCGGGCTGCACTTCGACGACATTCGCCGACTGCTGGCGGTCCTGCACGGCTTCGTCGATGCGGGGAACACGGTTGTCGTCATCGAGCACAACCTGGACGTGCTCAAGACCGCCGACTGGCTTATTGACCTGGGTCCGGAAGGCGGCGAAGCGGGCGGCCATATCGTGGCCGCCGGTCCGCCCGAGGAGGTGGGCGCCTGCCCGGCGTCGCACACCGGCGCCGCCCTGCGGCCGGTACTATCCGGCCGGCCGATTGAGCTACGGCCGGCGGCATCTGCCGTGGAACGGCCAACCCGCCCGCCGCGCCCCGAGGCCGACCGCGTCACGGTGGTCGGCGCGCGCCAGCACAACCTCAAGAACCTGACGGTCAGCTTCCCGCGCGATCAAATCACCGTTTGCACCGGCGTGTCCGGCTCGGGCAAGACCAGCTTCGCCGTCGATACGGTCTTCACCGAAGGCTACCGCCGCTACGTCGAGTCCCTCTCGGCCTACGCCCGCCAGTTTCTCGGGCAGATGGCCAAGCCGCGCGTGGACCACGTCGAGGGGTTGTCGCCGGCCATTTGCATCGAGCAGAAGGCCGCCGGCAAGAGCCCGCGCTCGACCGTCGGCACTATCACCGAGATCTACGACTACATGCGCGTGCTCTGGGCACGCGTCGGCACGCCCTTCTGTCCCCGCTGCCAGGTGCCGATCGGGGCCCAGACGGTTGACGAGATTGTTGACCGCATCATGGCGCTCGCGCCCGGCGCGCCGCTCGTCATTCTGGCCCCGGTAAGCCTCGGCGACGGCGAGACCTACGCGAAGCTCTTCGCGCGTCTGCGAAACTCCGGCTATACGCGCGTGCGGATCGATGGAGAGATCCAGCCCGTCACGCAGGCGACCACGCTCGATGCGCGCCGCAAGCACCGCGTGGAGGTCGTCATAGACCGCACGATCGTTCGCCCGCGCGCCCGCGGACGCATCGCCGAGAGCGTCGAGCACGCCCTGGCGCTCGGCAACGGCGTGATGACGCTCCTGGAGGAGGCCGTTGAAACGGTCGCGCCCGAGGGCGACGAGCAGGCGGCGCCGGCCGCACCCATTGCCGACGCCGGCCCGGCCGAGCCCCCCACGCGGCATACGCCCCAGCGCGAGTCCATGTTCTCGCAGAAACTGGCCTGTCCGGCCTGCGGAACCAGCTTCGAGGAACTCAGCCCGCACCACTTCAGCTTCAATAGCCAGCTCGGCTGGTGCGAGGTCTGCGAGGGTCTGGGCGTCCAGCGCGGCGCGCCGGCCGCCGCCATCATCCACCAGCCGGGCCGTGCCCTGCTCGACGGGGCCGTCGCCGGCTGGGGCCGCATCGCGCCGCAATCGCGCTTTGGTCACATGCTCACCGCGCTTTGCCGCCACCTCGGCGTTGCCCCCGATACGCCCTTGCGCGAATGGACGGCCGCACAGAAGCGTACGCTGATGTTCGGCAGCCCGCCGGGCGATTGGATCGACGGCGGGGCGGCCTTCCGGGGCCTGCGGTTCCAGTGGCGCGGCTTCTTCCCGACCATCGACGCCGCCACCCGCAACAGTTGGATGTTGCGCCACCAACTCCACAACGTCGTTACCGACATCCCGTGCCTCGCCTGCCGTGGCGGCCGCATCCGACCCGACGCCGCGGCGGTGCGGCTGGGCGGGGACGACCGGCCGCCGGCTGAAGCCGGGCGACCGGGAGCGCCCGGCGGCCGGACGATTGTCGAAGTCTGCGAGCTGCCACTGCGCGACGTCGCCCGCTTCTTCGACGAGCTACACCTCGACGAGCGCCGCCGTCGCATCGCCGGCGAGGTCCTCAAGGAGATCCGCGCCCGCCTCCAGTTCCTCCTGGACGTCGGCCTGGACTACCTCACCCTGCATCGCGCCGCCCCGACGCTGGCCGGCGGCGAGGCCCAGCGCATACGCCTGGCCAGCCAGATTGGCAGCGGCCTCTCCGGTGTCCTGTACGTCCTCGACGAGCCGACCATCGGGCTGCATCCGCGCGACAACCTCCGGCTGATCAAGGCGCTCCAGAAACTGCGCAACCTGGGCAATACCGTCCTGATGGTCGAGCATGACCGCGACGTCATTCGACATGCGGACGGACTGCTGGACTTCGGCCCGCGCGCCGGGGCGGATGGTGGCGAAATCGTAGCCAGCGGCCCACCCAGCCTGTTCTGCCACCCTACCAAACCTGGGCGCGGCCGGGCGCGCCGCCGCAGTGCCGCCACACCGGAAAACGCCGCAGCAGCGCAGCGCTCGCTCACGCAAGCCTACCTGAACGGCACCGTTGCTGTACCAGTCCCCCTGAACCGCCGGCCGGTTGAGTTTGACGAGGAGTTACTGGCCGGCCGGAAGCACCGCGGCCGAACCCCCGGTGATGCGGCGATGGATGAGCAAATGAGCGCGCCGCTGTCGTAGGGCTGGCGGTGCGCCCGCCGGCTCACTCGAAATCGGGCGTCAGCGGCTGCCGGCCGGAGTAACCCGTGTCCAACTCGTGCCAGTGCGTGATGGCGTCCTCCCCCAAGCGCCAGCACAGCCAGACGCGCCGCCCCGCGTAGCTCGCCGGGAAGTCCACCAGCCCGCCGGTCCAGTCCTTGAGCACGCAGCCGATGTCGTTCAACTCCGCGTGCAGGTCGCCCAGCACGCGCGTCTTGCGCTTGATTTGCTGGGCAACGCGCTCGAGCTGCACGCTCGCGCCGATCTGGCCGGCCAACTCGCGGTGATAGTCACGCAGCGTCATGAGCTGCCGGTAGTGACGCACGATGTCCTGAACGACCTTCCGGACCAGAACCAGGGCGCGATTGGCCTCCCCGACAGTGAACAGCTTCCCCTCCGGCTGTTTCGGTCGATCCTCGGCGGTTCTGAGTTGGTCGGCGCTCATCGCAGTCGCCTCCGTGGGTCATACCCACGTCTTATGCGCGCTCCACCTAAGCCTACGCAGGTTTCAGCGCCATTTCAAACCGGCGCACAGCCGCTATATTCCTTACGATCCGGCGGCGCGAGTGGTTCGCCAGGCCGCTTCGCGGGCCATACCATGCTGGCACAGACACTTACACGCTGCCGGCGCCGCGCGTCTTGTGTGCGGCCCGTGTGTGAATGCTGGGAGAAAATCATGCCCATGCCGTCCAGAGCCACCTGGCTGCTGAAAGCCGTAGTGCTGGTGCTGATCACGACGCCGGCGGTCGCCATAGAGATCGCGCCCGATGCCACCGACCTCGAGCTGTGCGATATGCTTGCCATGCACCGCGTCGGCGAATACGGCCGGTCGCCTGTACACACCGACGCCATCGAGGCTCTGATAGTAGCCGGCACGTGGAAGCCCCCGGCAGCCGGCGATTCCATCACCTTGCCGGACGGCTCAACGCGAACTTGGCAGGCCGTCACCGCAGACGAGGACGGCTGGATCACAAGCCCCCTGCTGCGCGGCGGTTACGCGTATGCCGCCGTCGAGAGCCCCGTGGCCCGCGTCATGCTGCTGGAAGCCAGCGGCCACAGCCTGGTCTACGTAAATGGCGAGCCGCGCGCCGGCGATCCCTACCAGACCGGCTACGTTCGTTTGCCTGTTCAGTTACGCGCGGGAACCAACGACTTCCTGTTCACCTGCGGGCGCGGCCGACTCCAGGCCCGCCTGCACGCGCCGCAAGACGAGTTGATCATCGACCTCGCCGACGCGACGCTGCCCGACTTGATCGTCGGTGACCCCGTGGACGCGTGGGGTGCGGTCGTCGTCCTCAATACCCGGCCCGAGCCGCTCGTCGGCGCGCATCTCACGGCCGAGCACCACTCAACCCAGACCTGGTCGCCGCTGCCGAGCATTCCCGCCCTGTCGCTGCGCAAGGTTGGCTTTCGAATCCGTGGGCCGGCTTTGCAGGAGGCGGGGGACGTGGATCTCAAGCTCACGCTACGTCCGGCCGAGCAGGCTTCCGGGCTCCAACCGCCTGAAGTGACTGCCAAGCTGGCCGTGCGGAATCCAGCCGAAGCCCACCAGCGAACGTTCGTAAGCGCCATCGACGGCAGCGTGCAGTACTACGCCGTCCAGCCCGCCGACCCGGCCGCAGACACCGACGAACCGCCAGCCCTCTTCCTCACGCTGCACGGCGCCGGCGTTGAAGCCTCCGGACAAGCCCGCGCCTACGCCCGCAAGCAGTGGGGTCACGTGGTGGCCCCGACCAACCGCCGCCCCTACGGCTTCGACTGGGAGGATTGGGGCCGGCTCGACGCGCTCGAAGTGCTCGACTTGGCCACCGCCGCGCTAAACGTTGATCCCCACCGCGTCTACCTCGTCGGTCACTCGATGGGCGGCCACGGCACCTGGCACGTCGGTCTGACCCACCCCGACCGCTTCGCCGCCATCGGCCCCAGCGCCGGCTGGGTCAGCTTCTGGTCCTACAGCGGCGCCGCCCAGTTCGAGGACGACTCCCCTCTGCACACCATCCTCCGCCGCGCCGTAAACCCCAGCGACACACTACGGCTTGTGCGCAACAGCCGGCATTTCGGCGTTTATGTCCTGCACGGTGATCAGGACGAAACCGTCCCCGTCGCTCAAGCGCGGATTATGCGCGAGCAGCTCGGCGGCTTTCACACCGACTTCGCCTACTACGAACGTCCCGGTGCGGGACACTGGTGGGGCAACGAGTGCGTCGATTGGCCGCCCCTGTTCGAGTACCTCCGCCGTCACGAACTGCCCCGCCACAGCGACGTCCGCCGGCTCGAGTTCATCACGGCTAACCCCGCTACCTCTGCCACGTGCTACTGGGCCACGATCGCAGCGCAGCTCCGCGCACTGGACTTCAGCCGGATCGACCTGACCGTCGATTCCGACGAACGCCGCATCAGCGGCACAACCGAGAACGTCGCCCGGCTCAGCCTGGCACTGGCCCGCCCGGCTGCCCCTGACGAAACCGATCGCGGCGCCCCGCTCGAACCAGGCCTACCGCTGACGGTCATCCTGGACGACCAGGAGCTGCCGAATATCCCCTGGCCCCGAGACGGCCAACTGCGCGCGGAATTCGTCGCCGGAACCTGGCAGGTTGCTGTCCCGCCGTCCGCCGCCCGCAAAGGCCCCCACCGCGGCGGCCCGTTCAAGCAGGTGTTCAATAACCGTGTCCGGCTCGTATACGGCACCATGGGCCTACCGGCAGAGAATGCCTGGGCATATGCCAAGGCCCGCTACGACGCCGAAACGCTCTGGTACCGTGGCAACAGCTCCGTCGAGCTGGTCGCCGACACGGAGCTGAACCTCCTGCGCGGCACGGATCACAACCTGGTCCTGTATGGCAATGCGGTCACGAATGCCGCCTGGTCGGCTTTGTTCAGCGAGAGCCCGGTGCAGATTCGCACGGGCGCGGTCCATGTTGGGGGGCGCGTGCTGAAGGCCGATAACCTGACCGTCCTCGCCGTCTATCCCCGCCCGGGCAGCGACAGCGCGCTCATCGGCGTCATCGGCGGCTCCGGTCTGCCCGGAATGCGACTGACTGACCGCCTGCCCTACCACCTGTCCGGAGTCGCCTACCCCGACTGGATCGTGCTGGGACCCGAGGTCCTGAGCGAAGGAACCGACGGCATACGGGCCGCCGGCTTCTACGACAACAACTGGCAGCTTGATGACGACCAGTCGGCCTGGAGCGAGTCCGCCAATCAGGCGCCCTGAGCAATCGTCGCCGGACCCTCACCGGCCGGCACTAACAGAAACGGCTGAACGAAACATGACACCAGAAGACGCCCTCATGCGAAGCACCACCCCCCTGCCACCCACCCTCGAATGGGTCGACGACGAAGACGGCTTCCTGCGCCTGATCGACCAGACCCGCTTGCCCGAGCGCATCGAACTCGTCGATTGCCGCTCCGCCGAGCAGGTCTGGGAGGCAATCCGTGTCCTGCGCGTGCGGGGCGCCCCGGCCATCGGCGTCGCGGCTGCGTTCGGCCTCTGTCTGGCCATGCGGCCGCACCGCGACAGCGATCCGCAGACTTTCATCAATGAGCTTGACAGCGCGGCGACCTACTTCTGCAGCGCCCGTCCCACCGCCGTAAACCTGTCCTGGGCCGTCCAGCGCGTGCAGAAGGTGGGAGCGGCCGCTAGCAACGCCCGCGCCGCCTTCACCGCCATGCTCGCCGAAGCTCGGGCCATGGCCACGGAAGATGCCGAAGTCTGTCGCCTGATCGGCGCGGCGGGGGCCCGCCTTGTCCCGGAGGGTGGCGGCGTTATCACACACTGCAACGCCGGTGCGCTGGCGACGGTCGCGCACGGCACCGCCCTCTCGGTCCTGTATGCCGCCGAGGCGCAAGGTCGGCGTTTTCGGGTATTTGCAGATGAGACCCGCCCGCTGCTGCAGGGCGCGCGCCTCACGGCCCTGGAGCTGCAAGCCGCCGGCATCGACGTCACGGTCCTGTGCGACAACGCCGCCGGCTGGCTCATGCGGACCGGGCAGGTGCAGATGGCAATCGTCGGGGCGGACCGCATCGCCGCCAACGGCGACACGGCCAACAAGATCGGCACTTACGGCCTGGCCGTCCTCGCCCGCCACCACAACATCCCCTTCTACGTCGCGGCCCCGCTCAGTACGTTTGACCCGTCCATCCCGAGCGGCGACCAGATCCCCATCGAGCAGCGGGCGGAAGACGAGGTCAGCCGCCCCTTCGGCCACCAGATCACTCCCGCCGGCGTACCCTGCTGGAATCCGGCCTTCGACGTCACGCCCGCAGACCTTGTTACAGCGATTATATGCGAGCGCGGCGTTCTGCAGCCCGTAAACAGCTATAATATAGGACGTCTATTCGCCGAGCCCCCTTGCGGACAACGGCCCAGCCCGTAGACTGGTTACTGACCGTTTGGCGCGGTCAGGTGTGAACCGCCCGGATTGCGGGTGCGCGTGCGTCCACAGTTTGTGGCGCCCCTTCACCAGCGGCGCTAGTACGCCGGGGTGCGGACACGCGCTGCCGACGAGTGGGCGCGGGACCGCCAAACCGCAAAGGAGTGCGCTATGACCAGACGATTGCGGTGGAGAATCGCCCTGCTGACGCTGGCCACCGGGACCACGCTCGCGCTGTCGTACGGCGGCTGCCTGAGCATCACGGTCCAGCGGATTGTGGTGGGGGCGGCGTTCGAGTGAGGGTCTGCGGCGGTGCGGTCGGCCCGGCACCGCCTGGGAGAAGTAGCATGAAATTCAGCCTGAAGATGACATTATTTACCATCAGTACCAGCGCAGTCGGATTTGGAATCGGCCCTTGCTTTGCGCGCTGGCTTGGTGACCTGACCGGCGATTATCTCTGGATGCGCGGCCTTTACCTGCTGAGCGTCTGATCGCATGAGGCCAATCAAGGAGAACGCAATGAACAGAGCGAAGTGGATCGCTCTCTACACGATGGCCAGCACCGGTGGGCTGTTGCTGGGCAACGGCTGCCTGACGGCCTTCTGGCAGGGCTTCACCACGGGGTTCCCGGCCAACAACCGCTGGCTCAACCTGGCGGTCGACGTTGCCCACGCGGTGGTACTCGGATAGACCCATGAGGCGTGACTTCGTGCACGTGACGCTGCTGACGACTGCGATAGTGCTGTGACTCGGGCGCGCATGCGCGCCAGAGGTGAATCTCGCCCATAAGCTGTGTGACCTTCAGGGTCTGGCAGGTTGGTTTCCTGCCGGGTCGATGTGATGCCGAGGTGAGGGAGGCTGTAGTCCGGCCGAAGCGCAAGTTCTGCCGTCTGGCTGGAATACGCGCCTCGCGCGCGAGGCCCGACGCGGCTGCCCGCCGCGAAACGCCGGGGCGCTGGGTGACCCGGCCTTGCAGGTCACCTAGGGCAGCCGTATACTGCCCAGCCGTCCAGAACGCTGAGTTGCTGCGGACCTGGGAGAAGGTGCATGTTACGATCCAAGCGGGTACGAGTGTTCGTTGTGCTGACCATGCTCAGCGCCGGTACGCTGTTCCAGGCCGGCGCTACCGGTTGCGCACAAATGTATTTCACGGAGGCGCTCCTGGCCTTCGACTTCTGCACAGTATTCAACTGTGAGAGTGGGTCATACTTCAACCTGTGTGAGCCGTTCCCGCTCCTCATGGACTGCCCGAGCATCAGGGGCGCCACCACTCCGTAACAGCAGTGAGATCATCCCATGCGTAGAACCCGCAAAGCCGCCTGCCGCGCGTCATTGGCACTCCTGACCGCAGTCGCACTCCTGGTACCACTAACGGGATGCTCACTGGGCGAGGTGTTCTCCTTCGTGCGAAACTTCAACTACGGACTTGTCGTCACGACGATTGACCCGGTGACGTACGCCTTCATGACTTCCGGCTACGAAGGCCCCGGCATCGACCCGGACGTCGACCCGGCCTGCACGTACCCGCCCTACTGCAACGTGTACGCCCCCGGCAGCGACCCGTTCTCACCGTAGCCGCCGGTCGCCCCTGGCCGACGTTGAACCCCAAAGCGGCGCCCCCGGCGCCGGCGTGATCCGCACGCCGCCTGCTGATACCATTCCGGCATGGCGTCCATCAACACAGCGACTAGCGGCGGCCGGCTGGTCCGCACGCGGCGTGCACGGACTGCCGCCCGACGGCGCCGCCGCATGCCGCTGCTTCTCGTCGTCGCTTGTTTCGGTGCCCTGACTCCCGCACCGGCACCCGGCCAGACCGACGGCCCGGCCGCCACCGCCGCCACCCTACCGGCCAGCAACGAAGCCATGCTGCTCTTCTCGCGCGCCGCGCACGCCATCGAACAGGCCGATTGGCGCCTGGCAATCGCGCTGCGCGAACAACTCGCCGCCACACCCGACGAGCTTGTGCTAGCGCCGGACGCCCGCGTCTATTACCCCGTCTGGCGGCGCTTGGCCGCCCTCTTCGAACGCATGCCCGCGCCCGGCCAGGAACTCTACCAGCGGTTGCATGATGCGGAGGTGGCGGCCCGGCTGGCGGAGGCGGCCGCGGCCGGCGACGTTCCCGCCCTCCGCCACCTGTTCCGCACATATTTCGGCGCCCGCAACTGGCCCGCCGTCGGGGCCGAGCTGGTCGCCCACTTGCTCGACCAGGGCCGGTTCGGCGAGGCGATCGAGACGATCCGGATGCTGGCGGCGGCGGGCGTCGCGTTAGAGCCGGCGCGGCGGGCGCAACTTGTCGTGGCGCTGGCCGAAACCGCCCAGTGGGGTGCCGCAGCCGAATCGCTGGCGGAATTGGAGGACGACACGGCCAGCGCTCCTGGCGGCCGCGGGCTCGCTCGCACTGCCGATCTGCGGGCGTGGTTTGACGAGCGGCGGGCGGCTTCCGCCGAACCGCTGGCGCGCGGCGTCTTCGCGCCGGAGCTGCGGTCAGGCCGCTGCTGGCGGGCTGCACTCGCGCCGGCCGCGACGGGCGGACTGTTCGAGCCGGACGGCCGCATCGCGGAAGCCGTGGACCTGCGCCGCCAGATGCCGCTGCTGGCGCCCGTGGTGGCGGACGAGACACTGGTTGTCCGGGCGCGCGGCACGCTGTGGGCGTACGACACGCTCACACTTACGCCGCGTTGGCGCGCAGCGGAAACGACCCGCTTCGGGCTCGAATCGGGCGGCGCGGATTGGCCGGCCGTGTACGTCGAGCAGACGGGTGGAATGGGGGGCGGACGGCCGCTTTCGCTGGACGCCCACGTGCTGCTGTCGAACGCGCTGCGCCACAGCGTCGGCAGCGCCCATGGCCTGGTGTTCACGATCGAGGGTCTGCCCGCACCGGTCGAGGAGGCCGTGCGCTCGGGCGGACAGCACTGGGCCGCGAGCGACCAGGGGCCTGAGCCGAACGAGCTGGTCGCCCGCGAGCTGGCGACCGGCGCCGTGGCTTGGCGGCGCGGCGGCGATGCCGCGGATAGCTTGCGCGGCGTGGCGTTTCAGGATGTTCCCGTGAGCGCCGCCGACGGCCTGTGTGTGCCCTTCGTGCGGGGTGGCGACATCGCCCTGGTCGTGCTGGATCCCCAGACCGGTCGGACAATCCGCGAGGTGCCGCTCGTCGGTCCGCCCACGCACTTCGACGGATCAGGCGGCCGCTGCCTGATGGTGGCGGCCGATGGCAGCCTGTATGTCTGCACGGGCAACGGCGTCGTGGCGGCGCTTGACCGTGGCGACCTGACCTGGAAATGGGCCGCGACTTACCCCAGCACGCTTGGCGACCGGCGCGGCACGGCCTGGTGGCTGTTCGGCGACGAACGGCTTGACTTCGCGCGCCAGCCGCCCGTCGTGGCCGGCGACTTGCTCCTGCTGGCGCCGCTGGACAGCCCGTTGTTCCTGGCCCTGGATCGGCACACCGGTCGCCAGCGCTGGCAGCGCGAGCGCGGCACTTACGAACATCTTGTCGGCGCCTTGGGCCCGGATGTCCTGCTGGCCGGCGATCATGTGGCCCGCATCGATGCACAAGACGGCCGAACGGTGAAGTGGCGCTCCGTGCCGCTGGTCATCACGGGCCGCGCGGCCGTTTGCGGTCAGCAGGTCTATGTCCCGACAGATACCGGCGTCGTGGTTCTGGATGGTCGGACCGGCAAGGTTGTCGCGGTCGAAGACGAAGGGCCCGTCGGTGCTGACTTCGCCGCGGCCAGTACGCGGGAGCACTTGGCGAGTGCGAACCTGGTGGTGGGCAACACCGCGCTGCTCGCCGTCTCGCCGAACACCGTCGTGAAGTTCGCCGACCCGGACGCCACCGCCGGCCGTTGCGATGAACTGCTCGCGCGCGATCCGGCCGATCCACGCGCGCTGCTGGCCCGCGCCCACGTGGACTTCTTGGCCGGCCGGCATGAACAAGCGCTGGCCGCGCTGCAGGACTTACAGCCGCCGGATGCGGCCATGTCGGCCGGCCGTGAACGCCTGCTGACGGACATCTTCGTGGCGCTGGCGCAGCAGAGCGACACCCGCGCCGACCAGTTGGACTGGCTGCGGCAAGCGCTGAACCTGACGCTATCCGAGGACACTGCCACGCGGCTGGGCGTGCTGATTGGCAACGCGCTCGAGGCTGATGAACGCTGGGAAGCCGCCGCGGAGCACTATGCCGGCTGGTTGCATGCGGCGGAGCCCGCGCTGGTGGACGCACCCGGCGAGCCGGCCGTGCGCGTGGCGGCCTGGCTGCATGCCGCCGACCGGTTGCGCGACGTGCTGGCGCGCGTGGCGCCGGAGGTCGCCAACAGCCTGGTGGACGAATTGGTGGCGACGGGCGACGCGCGGCTGCTGCTGCGCCTGCGGCGCGCGACGGCCGCCGGACCCCAGCGGGCCGCCGTGGATCGAGCGCTGACGCTGTCAGCACTGCCGCCCGAACTCCGGCTGCGCTATCTGCCGACTGAAGACGACCCGGACTGCGCGTGGGAGCAGCGCTGCGCCCTACACGTGGCGCGCTGGGAGACGCACGTTGCGCTGGGCATGTTGACCGAGGCGCTGGCCGACGCCCGCAAGTGGCAGGCCCAGTTCGCCGCGTCGTTACCCGCGGATGCGGACACGGCCCAGCCTTGGCAGGCCGCCTTGGCGGCACGCGTGCGGCGCATCGCGGCGGTCCGCGCCCGGCTGCTGAGTGCCGACGCACTTCCGTTCGACCGGCACGTCACCGGCCGCTACCAATGGAAGCTCCACGGGGCCGAGCTGGTCACGGACCCGGCGCAACTGGCGGTCAGCAGCCCGGCGTGGATCCTGCTCAGGAAGCCGGAACTGAGCCTCATCACGCTGCACAGCGCGGTACTTGGTCGCGAGTGGCATCAGACTGTCGATGCCCTGACCGCGGGCCCGGCCGCGCAGGCGTCCATCTTCGATGCGGCCGTCGCCCTGGCCACCGGCCCGGATTACTCCGCCATCGACGCCGCACGCGTCACTTGGCCGGCAGTCATGCGCGACTACCTGGCGGCGGTCCCGGTGCGCGGCGGCCTGGTGGCCGTCGGGCGCGGCGTCGAGCGCGGCGGCGGTAGCCGGCTGTGGGAACGCCCCGTACCGGACTGGCCCACCATCCCGGCCAACTTCGCCGACCTGGCCGTGGCGACGGCCGACGGCGTTGTCTTCGCCCCGCGGCCCGAGCGCGTCCTGCTGATCGGCTGGGCCGATGGCGCGGTCTGGTGGGAGCGGGACCTCGGCACACTGCGCGTTGAACGCCTGCTGATCGCCGAGCGCGACGGCGCTTTCGGCGCGGGCGCCGCCCGGGTGATCATCGTTGACCAGGCCGGCACGGTCGCAGCGCTGGACGCGGCCACCGGTGGCCGGCTCGAAACGTTGCCTTTGCTGGGCGGTGCGATACGCGCGGCCACGGTTGCCGGTGGCACGCTCGTCGTGTGGAGCGAGACGTCTGTGGCCGGCTTCGATCCGCTCACGCTTGAGCAGCGCTGGGCGCGACCGAGTCGCGCTGCAGCCGCGTGCCAGGTCGTGGCCGGCAGTTCGTGGGTGGCCTACCGCCTGCGCGGCCAGGACGACTGGCAACTGCTCGATGCGCGCGCTGGACAGCCGGTCTTCACAGCGGGCCTCGGTCCGCTGGGTGCCGAGATTACTGCGGCAGCGGTGGTCGGGGAGCAGATTATCCTCGCCGGCCGCGACGCAGCCGCCGATGGGTACGAGGTGCCGGTTGTCCGACTGACGGCCTTCGACCGCGCACACGGCCGGCGACACTGGCAGCACGAGCTGCGCACGGCTGCCGCCGCCAACCTGACACAGTTATTGGCCCACCCCGACGTAATCCCGTTGTTGGAGGCCCGGCCCGTGGGCGCGTTCAGCGCGGAGCCGGCGGAGTACGATACGCTCGCCCTGCGACTGATTGACCGGCAGACCGGCGAGCTTGGCCCGGCAATTGACATCGCCCAGGATTTCCGTAGCGGCAGGGGCGTGTGCGGACCGTGCCTGCTGGCGACGTCCAGCCGGCTCATCGTGCAGGCCAACGGCACTCTCGCGGCTTACGGCCGCGCGCCACGCGGAGGAGAGCAATGAGGCGCATAATGAGCGGTTACGCCGGGTCGGCCGTGCTCTGCGGTGCTCTTGCGCTGGTGGTGCTGGGCAACACCGAGGCTGCTGCGCAACCCGCCGAGAGTCCCAGCCCGGCACCGCCGACTGCGATTACCGTCCCCGGTCTGACGCCCGCGCTCATCACACCGGAGGCTCACGAAGCGATCGAGCGCGGCCTGCGCTTCCTGGCCGGTATCCAGAATCGCGACGGCAGTTGGCGCAGCGAGGGCGCCTCCGGCGGCTATCCGACGGCCATGACCGCGCTGGCCGGCCTGGCCTTCCTGGCCGGCGGCCACACACCGACACAGGGCGAGTACGCCCGCAACGTCAGCGGTGCGCTCACCTGCATCCTCCGCAACGCCCGCCCGGACGGCCTGATTGCCAATCTGGAGGAGGAAAGCCACTGCATGCACGGCCACGGCTTCGCGATGCTCTTCCTCTCGCAGTGCTACGGCATGGAGGAGGACCTCGGCCGGCGGGCACAAATCAAGCTGGCCCTGGAGCGAGCCGTCGAGCTGACCGCCCGCAGCCAGAGCGCGGCCGGCGGCTGGCTGTACACGCCGGACTCCTCCGGCGATGAAGGTTCGGTGACGGTCACGCAGATTCAAGCCCTGCGTGCCTGCCGCAACGTGGGCATCGCCGTCCCGAAGCGCGTCATCGATCAGGCGCTGCTGTACCTCGAGCGCTCCGCCAATGACGACGGCGGCATCCGCTACCAGGCCGCCGGCAGCGGCCCCTCGCGCCCGGCGATTACCGCCGCCGCGGTGGTGTGCTGGTACAACGCCGGCCTGTACGATCATCCGCGCGCGGCGGCGGCGCTGGAGTACCTCAAGCCGCGCCTGACGGTTGGCCGCAGTGACACCATGCAGCACTTCGGCCATTACTTCTACGGACACCTGTATATGGCCCAGGCGCTGTACCTGACGCCGCAGGCCGGTTGGCCGCAGTATTACTCGGAGATCCGCGACTTGCTGGTGATCAACCAGGAGCCGGCCGGCTCGTGGAAAGGCGACCTGGTGGGCCCCGCCTACGGCACCTCCATCGCCCTGATCATCCTGCAGCTACCGCGCCAGAACCTGCCGATTGTGCAAAGATGAACCGATCCTCGCGGCCGGCGCCGCGCGAGACGAAAGGCTGTTGGCATGGCGGATGAGACGAACACTCCAGAGCACGAGGATTCCAGGACGGCCGACTCCATGAGCGGGCAAGCCGCCGCGCCCGGCGATATCGAGGCGGTCGCGCGGCTGCGGGCGGCCTACGGCCGCATCCGCGCCGAGCTGGCCAAGGTCATCGTCGGCCAGGAGGCCGTGGTCGACCAGCTCCTGATCGCTCTCTTCGCACGCGGCCACGTGATACTCGAAGGCGTCCCCGGCTTGGCCAAGACGCTCATGATCAGCAGCTTGGCGCGCTGCCTGGGCCTCCAGTTCCAGCGCATCCAGTTCACGCCCGACCTGATGCCCTCGGACATCACCGGCACGGAGGTCATCCAGGAGGATCGCCGCACCGGCAGCCGCGCGTTTCGCTTCCTGCCCGGCCCGGTCTTCACCAATGTGCTGCTGGCGGACGAGGTTAACCGCACGCCGCCCAAGACACAGGCCGCCCTGCTCGAGGCCATGCAGGAGGGCCAGGTCACGGCCGGCGGCCAGCGTCACCCGCTGGACCCGCCCTTCTTCGTCCTGGCCACGCAGAACCCCATCGAGCAGGAAGGCACCTATCCCCTGCCGGAGGCCCAGCAGGACCGCTTCATGTTCAAGGTCCTCGTGGACTATCCCGCCTATGACGAGGAATTCGCCATCGCGGAGCGCACCACCGGCGGCGAGCAGCGCGAACCGCAGCGCGTGCTTGAGCGCGATGAGATCCTGCAATTGCAGGCCGTCGTGCGGCGCGTGCCCACCCCGCCCAGCGTCGTCCACTACGCCCTACGCCTGGTGCGGGCCACGCGCCCCGGCGTCCCGGCCGAGACCGACGGCGGCCGGCACCGCGAGCTTATCGAGCGCCTGGTGCTCTTCGGTGCGGGGCCACGGGCCGTCCAGTTCCTACTACTGGCGGGCAAGGTGCGGGCCGTCTTCGCCGAACGAAACCACGTTGCGGTCGCGGATATCCAGGCCGTGGCCTGCCCGGTGCTGCGCCATCGCATCATCACGAACTACGCCGCCGAGGCCGAGGGTTTCACCACCGACCGGATCATTCAGCACCTCCTGGAGACCTTGCCGACCGGCGCGGCCGACGGGCAGCCCGGCCGCGAGCTGCGCGAGGTGCTCAAGTCCTGAGGAAGCAGGTCACGAAGTTGAACGCCGACGCCGCCACGCCCGGGGGGTACCTGACACCCGCGGTGATCGCGCGGCTGCGCGGCCTCGAGCTGCGCGCCCGCACGGTCGTCTCCGGCCTGCTCTCCGGCCGGCATCGCAGCGTCTACCGCGGCCAGAGCGTCGAGTTCGCCGAACACCGCCCCTATGCCGCCGGCGACGACATTCGCCGCATCGACTGGCGGCTCTTCGGCCGGCAGGATCGCTTCCACATCAAGCAATACGAGGAGGAGACCAATTTGCGCTGCGTGCTGGCTATCGACGTCAGCCGCTCGATGGCCTACCGCAGCGGCCCGCTCAACAAGTACGAGTACGGCGCCTGTCTCGGTGCCACGCTGGCCTACCTGCTCGTGCGGCAGCATGACGCCGTCGGGGCCGTTACGTTTGACGATCGGATCCGCCGCCAGCTTCCCGCCGTAACCGGTCGCGTGCAGCTTGCCAACGTGCTCGCACTGCTCGAGGATTCCGGCCCGATTGGCACTACCGACGTGAAGCTGCTGCTGCATCAGTTGGCCGACGAGCTGCGCCGGCGCAGCCTGATCGTGCTGATCTCTGACTTGCTGGCCGCGCCGGATGACGTCGTGGCCGGCCTCGAACACATCTGCTGCCGCGGCCACGAGTTGCTCGTCCTGCACGTCATGGACGACGACGAGTGGAATTTCCCCTTCGTGGAGAACACGCTGTTTGACGGCCTGGAGGAGCCGCAGCGGCTACTGGCCGACCCCCAGGCATTGCGCGCGAATTACCTGGCCGTGGTGCGCCGCTTCACCGCGCGCCTGCGCGCCGTCTGTCTCAAGCACCACGCCGACTACGTGCCGGTCAACACGCGCGACCCGCTCGATGTCGTTCTGAGCAGCTACCTGAGCGGCCGGCGCGGCACGCGGCCGCGCGGGGTGACGCCGGCATGAGCGCGGGCGCGGGCCTGCTGGCCGTCGGCTTCGTCCACCCGGCCCTGTTGTGGGGCCTCGGGCTGGCAGCCCTGCCACTGATTATTCACCTATTGTCGCGCCGCCAATATCGACGCGTTGAATGGGGCGCGACGCGCTTCCTCCTCGAGGCCGAGCAGGAGACCCGCCGGCGCCTCCGCTTCGAGCAATGGCTGCTGCTCGCGCTGCGCGGCCTGGCCCTGGCGCTGCTGGCCCTGCTGATCGCGCGGCCCTACGTCCGCCCCGGGCTGGTGGCCGCCCTGCTTGGCGGCGGCGCCGGCGCGGCGCGCGTGATCGTCATCGACGACTCCGCCAGCCTGAGCTACCAGGCCGGCGCGTCCGCCGAATTCGACCTGCTCCGCGACGCCGCGCTGCGGCTCCTTTCCTGGCTGCACCAGGAAGCCCCGCGCGACCGCGTCACCCTGGCCCTCACATCGGCCGCCGGCGGAACGCTCGCCGACGGCGTGGCATTGAACGACAGCAGCTTGGCCGAACTCAGCCGGCGGCTGGCGGAGCTGACGCCCGCCGATACGCGCGCCCAGCCTGAGCACACGCTGGCCGGACTCGTGCGCGGCCTGGCCGACACCCATTCGTCAAACATCGATTTCTACATCCTCTCCGACTTCCAGCGCTCCGAGTGGCTCAGCGGCGCCGGCGGCGCCGCGGCTTTCGCCCCGCTGCAAGAACTGGCTACCCCCACCGCCGCCCGCGCCGGCGAGCCCACGCGCGCCGTGCGGGCCGTCCTGATCGCCTCCGGCGTGACGCCGCGCGACAACGTCGCCCTGGCCGACATCAACCTCGAACGGCCCCAGGTGGTGGCGGGCTTCCCCGTGACGGTTCGAGCCACCGTCGTCAACCACGGCCGGCAGTCCCTGCGCGACCTGCTGCTGCAAGTCGACGTCGATGGCGCGCCCCGGCCGGCGGTGCCGATCGGCCTGCTCGAGCCCGGTGCGGACCGGGACGTGGCCTTGGAGGTCACCTTCGCGGACGTGGGGCCGCACGTCCTGGCGCTCGAGATCGGGCCCGTCGATTCGTTTCGCCTGGACGACGTCCGCCGCCACGTCCTATTCGTGAAAGACGCCGTCGGCGTGCTGATAGTGAACGGCGCCCCGGCCGTCGACCCATATCAGGATGAGGTCTTCCTGCTGCGCAACGCGCTTGCGCCGCCGGGACCGCTGTCGTCCGGCCTACGGGTGGACGTGATCGAGCCGCCTGAACTCGCTGCAACCGCCCTGGACGACTACGACGCCGTGCTCCTGTGCAACGTGCCGCCGCCGAGCGCCGCCGCCACCCGTGTGCTGGAGGCCTACGTCCGCGCCGGCGGCGGGCTGGGCATCTTCCTGGGCTCCGAAGTCGGCGAGCCGACCGAGTACAACCGCGCTCTGCACGCTGACGGCGCCGGCCTCCTGCCGCTGCCGTTGGCGGAGCTGACCGCGCCCGCCGGCCAGCCCGCCGGCGTCGGTCTGTTGCGAACCGGCACCCATCCCGTCACCGCGGCCTTCCCCGGCGACAGCGACGCCCTGTCCGAAGGCGTGCGCTTCCGCCGCTACTACCGCTGCCGCGAACTGCCCGCCGACGAACCGCCGCCGGCCGCCAGCCCCGCCGCGCCTGAGCCGGCCACGCCCGCCCGCGAGCCGGCCGCCATCCTGGCCCGCTTCGCCGACCAGCGCGCCACGCCAGCGCTGCTCGAGCGCGAGTTCGGCCGTGGCCGCGTGCTGCTCTTCACCTCCACAGTGGACCTGGATTGGAACGACTGGGCCCGCGTTCCCGACGGCAGCTACGTCGTCACCATGCTCGAAATCGTGCATTACCTCGCACGTCGCGCCGCCGCGCCGGCCAACTTCATCGCCGGTCAGCCCCTGCAAGTGACAATCTCCCCGGAAGCCCACGAAATCGGCGCCGTGTTCAAGCCGCCGACCTTCCCCGATGAGCCGGCCGTAACGGCCACGACCCCGGAGGCGCCGGCTGGCCCGGAAGGAACCGTCATGCTCACCGGCCCCGCAGCGCGGCGCGTCGGCATCAACACCGCCGAGCTGCTCACGCGCACCGGCCAGCCCGAGCTGCGCCCGCTGTGCGTCAACAGCGATCCGGCCGAATCGGACCTTGGCACGGCCGGCCCGGCCGAGTTGGCCGCGGCACTGGCGGGCATCCCACACGAGTTCGTGGCCGCCGCGGAGGACTTCCTGCAAGGCACCGAGCAGACCCGCCGGGAGCTGTGGCCCGGCTTGCTGATCGTCCTGTTGATCACGCTCGTCTTGGAACAGACGCTGGCCTGGTGGTTCGGCCGGCCGCAGGCCCCCAATCGGCCACGCGCCCGCTAGCCGCCGCGCGCCCCCACAACCGCCCGAGTTGACACGCGCCGGCCCGATCGATAGCTTAATCTGTTTCTTCCCCATCGCCTCGGGATACCCTGGCGGTGGGAGGCTCTGCAGGGAAACAGGCATGACCATCAGCAAGGTTGCGCGGTCCATCGGCGAATCAGCCACGCTGAAGCTGAACGCGACCGCGGCGGCGTTGCGCGCCCAAGGCGCGCCCGTGATCCATCTGGGGGGGGGCGAACCCGTTAGCAAGGCCCCCGCCAGCGCCATAGCGGCCGGCAGCGCCATGCTGGCCACCGGCGAAGTGCGCTACACCCCCGCCAGCGGCACACCTGCCCTCCGCCGCGCCATCGTCGAGTACACCCAGAAATACTACCGCCGCGCGGTCGCGGTCGAAAACGTCATGGCGTCCGGCGGCGCCAAGCAGGCCATCATGGTGGCCTTGCAGACCGTCCTGGACCCCGGCGACGAGGTGGTCTTCCCCGTGCCGTACTGGGTCAGCTACCCCGACATGGTGCGGCTGTGCGGCGCTACCCCCGTACCGGTACCGGCCGGCGCCGCCGACTATTGTCCCCGCCTGGCGGACATCGAGCCGCACGTCACGCCGCGCACCAAGGCCGTGCTGATCAACAGCCCGAACAACCCCAGCGGTGCGGTATATCCCGAGTCCTTTGTGGCCGACATCGTTTGCTTCTGCGAGGACCGCGGGCTCTACCTTATCATGGATGACATCTACCACCGGCTCGTCTTCGACGGCCAGCAGGTGGTCAACTGCTACGACTACGCCCGCCGCGGCATCGAGGACTCCCAGCTCATCGTCGTAAACGGCGTATCCAAGCAATACGCCATGACCGGCTTTCGCATCGGCTGGGCTGTCGCCGCCCGCCAACTCATCAAGGTCATGGCGATGATCCAGGGCCACCAGACCTCCGGTCCCTCGGCCCTTTCGCAACAAGCCGCCCTCGGCGCCCTCACCGGCGAGCAGTCCTCTGTTGACGAGCTGCGCGGCACCCTGGAGCATTCCCGCGACGTGCTGCTCGAGCAACTGCAGACCATCCCGGACATCCGTTTCGCCAAGCCCGGCGGCACCTTCTACTGCCTGGTAGATTTCCGGGCCTACGACCACGATTCCACGAAACTGGCACAGTTCTTGCTCGAACGCGCCCAGGTTGTGACGATTCCCGGCGCGGCGTTCGGCCTTGACGGCCACCTGCGCATCAGCTTCTGCGGAGCGCGCGATGATATCGTCCAGGGCATCGCCCGCATTCGGGCCGCCTTGGCCGAGTATCCGCGCCACGCTAAGTAATCACCGGGCGGGTTAGACGCAAAGGGCTGGAAGAATCATGAGTTCACATTGGCAGACACGGACGCCGGCTTTGGGGCAGCACGCCGACCGCGCCAGCGACTACACGCTGGACAATCACGGGCTTATCAACCTGCGGCACGTCTACTGGAATCTCCCGCCGGCCGCCCTCTACGAAGAGTCCATCTTCCGCGGCGAGGGGTACGTCGTCGCCGGCGGCCCCTTGCTCGTGCACACCGGCAAGCACACCTCGCGCTCGGCCGCCGACAAGTTCGTCGTCCAGGAGCCGAGCACCCAGGACAAGATCTGGTGGGGCGACTACAACCGCCCCTGCGAGCCACACCAGTTCGTCACCTTGCGCGGCCGTATCCAGTCCTACTTTCAGGGCCGCGACGTGTTCGTACAGGACTGCTACATGGGGGCCGACCCCGATTACCGCATGCCGCTGCGCGTTATCACCGAGACCGCCTGGGCCAGCCTGTTTGCCTACAACATGTTCATTCCGATCCGCGACCGGGATGCTTACAAGCGCCACGTCCCGGAATTCACCATGATCGTCGCGACCGGCATGCACTCCGATCCGCGCGTCGAGGGCGTCCGCTCCGACACCGCCATCCTGCTCAACTTCGCCGAACGCATGAGTCTGATCGCCTACGCGGCCTACGGCGGCGAAATCAAGAAGACCATGTTCACCGTGCAGAATTTCCTCCTGCCCCTCAAGGGCGTCTTCCCCATGCACTGCTCGGCGAACGTCGGCCGCGACGGCGACGTCGCCCTCTTCTTCGGCCTCTCCGGCACCGGCAAAACTTCCCTCTCCGCCGACCCCAACCGCCGCCTCATCGGCGATGACGAGCACGGCTGGAGCGATGACGGCGTCTTTAACTTCGAGAACGGCTGCTACGCCAAGGTGATCCGCCTTTCGGCCAAGAACGAGCCGCAAATCTGGGATGCCACCCGCCGCTTCGGCACCATCCTGGAAAACGTCGTGCACGACCCGACCACGCGGCAGGTCAACCTCGACGACGACGCCATCACCGAGAACACCCGCGCCTCCTACCCCCTCGATTTCATCCCCAACACCGTCCCCGAGGGCGCTGTCCGCACTCACCCGACGAACGTCGTCCTGCTGACCTGTGACGCCACCGGCGTGCTGCCGCCCATCGCCCGGCTCAGCCCGGCCCAGGCCATGTACCACTTCATCAGCGGCTACACCTCCAAGGTCGCCGGCACCGAGGCCGGCGTCGGCAAGGACCCCGTGCCGACCTTCAGCACCTGCTTCGGCGCGCCCTTCATGGTCCACCACCCGTTCGTCTACGCCCAGATGCTCAAGGAACGCCTCGCCCGCCACCAGGCCCAATGCTGGCTCCTGAACACCGGCTGGACCGGCGGCGCCTTCGGCACGGGCCACCGCATCAGCATCGCGCACACCCGCGCCTTGCTCAACGCCGTGCTGGGCGGCGCGCTCGCCAAGGTCGAATACCGCCGCGACAAGGTGTTCGGCTTCGAGGTGCCCAAGAGCTGCCCCGAAGTGCCCGCCGAGATCCTCGATCCGGCTAGCACCTGGTCTGACCAGGACCGGTACTGGCACAAGTACGACGAGCTCGCCGGCCGCTTCATCGACAACTTCAAGAAGTTCGAGCAGGGCTGCTCCCAGGAAGTCCTGGCCGCCGCCCCCAAACGCCTGTAACGCGCCTGTGAGGAAGCGGTGCCTCTCCATGCGGCGTGCTGTGCACGCCGCTCTGGAGTTTGGCCATTTTAACGTGATCACGGGGTTGGGTTGAGAGCCGGTTGAAGGTTCAATTTCGGCCCGGGATGACTCTTGCTTTCGCTGTAATCTAGTCTTATAACTAGATTCCGAAAGGAGGTCAACCCATGGGTTACCCCACCAAAGTTCAATTAATCAAGCGCAAGGACAGCGAACAGTGGTACATCAACTTCCCCGCGCCCATCGCGCGAGCCATGGAGTTCGAGAAAGGCGAGACCGTCGAATG